>ENA-OPDO01000001-OPDO01000001.1-human-gut-metagenome-genome-assembly--contig:-NODE-1-length-133562-cov-3.529058_pt1 | contig 133562 bp, 168 predicted proteins | sample MGYA00241626_ERZ501515 | MGnify/ENA primary metagenome ERZ501515 (study PRJEB25962, sample SAMEA2042431) | human gut metagenome | biome: human gut; feature: human-associated habitat; material: faeces...
GGTTGATGGGCAACCTCCCTTGTCTAATACTTATATTTTAATGTTATCACTTGTTGTTTATTTTGTCAACAACTTTTTTAAATTTATTTTTTCTAAAAAAATATATAGATAGAAAAATGATAAATAAAAACGCTACAAGTTATTAATATCAACGGTTTAAGCTATATTTTAGATAGTTACAATAAAAATAAAAGTTTATATATAAATAAATTTTTATAGCTAAATACTTTAATATTTTAAGTAAAAGATAGATTCCACGTGCAATTATTAAAGTATTCGGCAAGTTTTACTTTAAAAAGTGATAGTAGAAAAAAGGGTCACTTTATTTATTTAAGTTTACGCCCTCTAAATAATTAATTCTTTACATAAAAAATAATTTATATATTAAAATATATTTGTATCATATTAGATAATTCTTACATAAAAAATAATTTATATGGTGAAAGCAAGTGTCGAATACTTTATATAAGTAAAGTGCATTGTGTCGAATACTTTACTTATTGATAGTAGAAAATAGGGTCACAAATTTTATTAAAGTGGATAGTACAATTTACTTATTTTAGTAAAGTCATAAAAAAGTATTTTATCGTACAAAATTATTTTTATGGAATACTCCATTTTAAAATTGATTTTAAAGTTTAATAATTAAAGTTGGCATTAAATTAACAAGTTTAACTTAATTAAATAAAGCAGAATGATAATATCCCCTTTAAAATGATAAGGTAAATCAAGGATTAGCTTTATTTAATTAGGGAAAATATAAAGATTGTTTTATATTGTAAAGTTATTATAAAATACTGTAATCGTTGATATTACTAGCTTTAGAGTAATTCGACAAATATATGCATGGTTTATATAATAAAGAGAACAAAAGAGAATAGCTTAATTAGTTAATATAAATTAACATTATGCTTTATTATCTTAATTATCATAGGTATATTTATCAACTATCTAGCATTATCAAGCATTACAGGACTTGGGAAAATATATGGGAAAACAATAGAAGTGTTGATATAACTAGGATTGAATACCATACATAGGTATACACAAATAGAAGAAATAGAAGAATGTAGCAGTTTCAACGGTTTCACGCTTTACAATATACCCACTATAGGTATAGGATACAGTTATTGCAACGGTTGTATGGTATTGGGTAATAAAGGTAAACTGTGAAACAATTATAGGTAAACACTTTAGGAAAATAAAGGAAAATAGATAAATTACTTTAGATTATTAGGAAGAATTGAATAGATGGTAAAAAATGTAAAATGAAGGAATTTAGAAAAATTTTCCTTGTGGATAACTTAGATTAAGAAAAAAAGTGTATAAGTGTATGAAAGCGTTGATATTACTAGATTATATAGACTTATAGGTTGTTAGCTTGAGATGTAGTCGGAAATGTAATTGTAAGTATTGGTAATACTTGCTTTCGTATATATATTTATATACTATTAATAGGCTTGTGGATAACTAGCAAAATATTTGTGGATAACTAGGGAATATAGTGTTGATAACCACGTCACCTGGACAAGTTGTCAACTTTAAAAAATTAAGAATGTACGATTAATTAATACTTAATCGCACTTTTTGGAGAAGGAATTTTTTTTCAAGAGGCAAGAAATGTTGATATTCCAACATCTAGGGGGTGGTATCATATTCGGAGGGGCTTGACAAAAATTTTATTCTGTGTAGTAGTTTACCAACTATGTGTCGTAAAAAATACCGAATTAGATTTTTAGCAATTCCTACAAGCTCCTATATTTGCAACATAGCCATATTTGCAAATCAAGAATACTAGGAAATTAATACGTTTTTGTTATACTTCATTTTGCCTAATTTAAAAGTATTAAAATTAAATGTTTCTATGTTGTGCTTATTCTCGGGAAATGGTATCATAAATATGTTATTTTACGTTTATAAATTAGTACTTGATTTAATGGGAATTTAATAGTATATTTAATATATTGGAAATAAATGGGAAAATATGGGTTTAATCAGATATAATACACCGCCATTACGCATTAATTTACCTATATAAACCCATTAGTTTTACCGTATCAAACCATTGAAATACCAAATAAAAGAGTGTGTAGTACAAGCAATAGTTGTATCACACACTCAATTTTACATTATAATATACACTTGTCTAAACACTCTAAGTTACAGTTTACACACATAGTTTTAAGAATTTTATTTCTAATCTTACCCTGTAAGTCGCTTATAATAAGTAGAGAAGGAAGAGTCTGCATACCTTGTTCTATAACATATTCTTTAATGGGATTAATATCTGTGTATTTATCTATACAATCTGATAATCTACCATGCAATTGAACTTCTATTAATAAGCCTTTCTTAATTATAGTATTGTCTTTTTTATATCTAATTATAATATAACCATCTGCTATAACATTACCTAATTGAACATTTCTATCTACGTATATTATTTCCACGCCTAGTAATAATAAATTATATACCAATTCAGTTATATACATATCATGCCTAAGTAATCTTTCATTAGGTTTATTTTCAATATAATAAATATATTCTCTATTATATATTCCACTTCTAAAGCGTTTTAATTGCTTATATTCTACTAATTTATTAGCTCTTCTATCCCAAGTGGTATTAGTTAATCCTGCAAAGAATAAATTTCTTATATGTTCTGTTCTACACATAGTAACTAGATTAATAAAGTTTAATACTTGGATATCTCTTTCAGTCATATTATCACCTCAATATAATATATGTATATATTTAAATAATGTTACTAAAATATTTTTTTAATATTTAGGAAACATTTACTACACACTTGCATATAGTTAAGTAAAAGGAGATGATAATATGAGTAATGTGATAGAACCTTTAACAAATACTATTTGGGATACAATAACATTATTATGTAAATCAGCTTTAGATGTATTTAATATTAAACATATTGATTTTACTGATTTCTTTAATAATATCAATATGAAGAATGCTTCTGGAGATATACCTAAGTTAAGAAATAAATGGGAAGACGAAAACTATAAAATATATGAGTTTATAATACCTACAGGAATGACTATAGATGATTTTAATAATAATAAGAATAAGTTTTGTCATTTATTAAATAAAGAAAAAGAAGATGTTAGTTTTAAAAAGAATGGATATTATATTCAATTAAGAATTAAAAAAGAAGAGATAGTATGTGCTGACTTTGATTTAGAAAAACATAAAGCTAAAGGATACAAAATCCCTATAGGAATCAATTTAGAAGATTGTAGCATTAGATATATTGACTTTAGCGAACCTTCTAATGCACATATGTATTTAGCAGGAGCTACTAGATGTGGGAAATCTAATTGTTTGAGAGTTATTATATCTCAATTAGTAATGAAAAGAAAATGTGATGTTGTGTTAGATTTAATCAATGAAAAGAGAGTAGATTTATTTGAATTTAGAAACTGTAAAAATGTAATTCATTATACGGAAAATAGAGATGAAGCTGAAGATATATTATTTGATGCTATACAAGATATAGATAAAAGATATGAACTGTTTACTTATAGAAATTGCACTGATATATGGCAATATAGGAAGTTTAAAAAAATGCCTATTAGATTTATAGTGATAGAAGAGTTATCTTCTTATATGAAGAATAAGGATTTTCATAATATGTTAGCTTTAATAGCTAGTAGAGGTGCAGGAGCAGGGGTGTTTCTAATACTAACTACCCAATTACCTTCTAAAGATATATTACCTAATATAACTAAACAGAATATAAATATCGTTATAGGTGGTAAATGTAAAGATGAAATTAGGTCTAATATGATAATTAACTATGGATATTTGCATTTATTAAGAGGAGCAGGGAATATGAGAGTATTTGACTATGAAGAATATGGTACAGAAATACAAACTTTCTATATTGATAGAGAGACTGTACTTAAAATATGTGAAAAATATAGTAAAAAGAAATAAGGAGGGGTAATTATGAAATATGAATTATACGGATATATATATGATATAGATAATTGTTGTGAAACATTTTATAGAAAGAGAGCAAAACTTAAAAATAAAGAGGAACTCAAGGAAGAAATTGAAGAGTTAAAAGAACTATGTAATAAAAAACCACATTATGGATGTGAATATAATATAGTCAAAAAATTATTTTAGGAGGTTGATGGTATGAGAGAAATTTGGGAAGTAGAATGGGAAATGAAATCAAGAGATGGAAGAGAAATAGTTGGTGGAATAATCAGAGAAAACTCATTGAAAGAGTTAGAATCATTGATGGAAATTTATAAAGATAGGTCAATACGTGAGAAAATTTTAATGAAAGCTCCTAAATTTGGTGAAATTATTAAGAAAAAATACGAATAAAATGCTAAATTTTTAGCAAAAAAATGAGTAAAAATGCATAAAAAACATTAAAAAATTAAGAAAAATTGCTTATTTTTATAAAAAACAAAAGAAAAAGCCCTAAAAAGGGCTGATTATTACATTTTGGAAATAAAATATAATAATTTAATTAAAGTTATATGCGATATTTGCAATTCTTATGAGAATGTACTATATCATGATAACATGGAAAATATATTTTGTCAATAGATTAATTAAAAAATACTTGTCTTTATAAATAAGTCAGTATAATACTTAATTTTATTATTTAACACAGCTTTAAAGTAAGGATATATATTATAATCTATTTTATCTACATTAAATTTAGATAATGTTATATTGACTGATTCAATAAAAGACTGTTTCATATCTTCATACGTGAAATCTATTAACTCAAAATCTTTTTGAAGAGACGACATACAATTATTTGATATTAAACTCTTATTAGGAATGTATGACAATGGTGAAATTTGTTCAGTTTGTTTCTTTTTAAAATATACTCTTTTATCTAAATCTTTCACATGAAATGTTATAGATTTTACACTTCGTCCCTTTTTATTTTCAGTATATGATAATTCAAACATTCCAGTATTATTTAATTCCTTTTTAGCTCGTTGAAGAACATTTCTTTTAAAATCAGCATACAAATTATATTTGTTGTTTAACATTAATAAATCTTTTAATTCGTCTAGTTCATATGTTATATTTTCTTTTGTATTACTCCATAATCTAAGAAGGTCATATAATCTTTGGCTATATATTGATTTTAAAGTTAAAAATATTTTCATATTAATAGGTGTATAAGCTTTGTAATTCATAAGAAGATGATAAACTTTATCAATGACAACTATTTTAAATAAATCTTCTTTTTTATTATATTCATACCCAGCTATAATACTATATTTACAGCTCCACTCACCATCTTCTCTAAAATATATTTTTTCATCTAGCATATTATCTAATACTTTTTTAATACCTGGAACTGTTTTCTGTGTTTTATTTGAAATAAGATTTTGAAATTCTTGTTTGCTTATATAGCAATATGCATTGCCAGACTTAGCCTTCTGAAGTTTATACAATATGAAAATAAATATATTATTATGCATGAGAGATATGTTATATCTAGCACTAACTATCGTATTATTTTTCATAAGTATTTGATTTTTACTCATATTAAACCTCCTTAATTTCTCATAGTTATATTATAACCCTTAATATCTCGTATTAATAGCCCCTTATTTTAACATATTTAAAGTTATTATGAGTAATTAAGGAAATAAAATGCCCTTAAAAACACATATTTATAAACGAAATGATACTTAATTTAACATATATATCCCTTAAAAACACATATTAAGACCTTTAAAACTCATATATAATATGATGGACACAAGAAATATCAATAGAAGTAGCTTTCTTAAATACTATTAAATACTAAATTAAATACTATATATATTAAAAATAATATAATTCATAGGTAATTTTTCATTATTAGTTGTTAATTATATAAATATAATACATATATTTGGAGTGTTTTTGTAATGGTGTCAAAGAAACTTAATAAAAAATAAGATGGACAAACATTTTTTTGTAATTCATAGGTAATTTTTTATACAGTTATGTTAATACATAAATAAGAAATAAATAAAAAGGAGTTGATATTATGTGGAGATATGCTGGTAAAAATAGTGCGACATTATCAGGAGCTGTGATAACTGCATTTGTATTATTTAAAGCTTTAAAATATTCAGTTATAGTTGGTGAAGCATTTGGAGAGGTGGCTTTCATAATAACATTAACAGGAATTATGTTTCTCCCTATGATTACATTACTACTAATGGTAGTAATTCACGATACTATAATTAAAAAGAGAAAAGATAAAAATCATAAGTAATTTTTAAATAACTAATGTTAATATAATAATATAAGAAAGGAGGTGGTAGACCATGAATGTCTTACAAAAGATGAAAAAGATATTACTTAAGACATTCTTAAGTTTCGCTGATATTATATGCATATTGAGTGTAATATATGTTTTGTTATATATGATATACATTATAGGTGTATCTCTTGCAACTGAAAACTTAACAGATGTTGCCATTGATTGTATTCTGCTTTTTGGAGCGTTAATGATTTTTTATATTTTTAGTGATATGATATCATAAAAGGAGGATTAATAATATGAAGAGAAAATTTTTAGATGTTATTGAAAGTATAGTTTTAGGTGCTGTAGTATTATTAATAAGTTTTGCTGTAGGTATTACGATACCATATATAGTGTATATCTTAATATCAAGTATTCATATATCTTGGAATATAAATTTAGAACCTATATTTAGATATGTAATTTTATTTTTAATTAGTTTAGTAACTATTTATGGGGCTTATGAAATAGGTAGTGATTTATTATGGGGTTATAAAAGAAAAAGAAATAATAAAGATTTTGGAAAAGATAATGAATAGAAAATGGATTGTATAAAAAATATAAGTATTATCAAAAATAATTAATAAGGAGAGGATAATATGAAAAAATGGAACTTAGAAAGTGCCAAAAAAGATTATTGTAAAACACATCATAAAAAATATAAAAAAGAAAAAATAGATTGCATGTATTGTGAATTTGCAGAATGGACTTATGATTGTGACATATATTGTCCTATAAAAGAAAAGGTGATTATTTTCTTTACAAATATACACGCAAAAAGATGTAAGTATTATCAACGTAGAAATAATTAATAAAAGGAGGTGATAATATGAAGAAAATAGATAGAACAGGTGAAATAAGTTATAACACTTTTGGTAGTAAGATAATTATAGTTAAATATAGAAATGCAAAAGATATAGATGTATATTTTCCAGAATACGATTGGACTGCCAAAAATGTCCAATATAATAATTTTCAAATAGGTAAAATTGGATGTCCCTATGAAAGAAGAGTTTGTGATGTTGGTTATATTGGTGAGGGAGAATATGAGAGTAGAGAAAATGGCAAAAAGACAAAAGTTCATAACACTTGGAGTCATATGATAAAAAGATGTTATGATAAAAAATATAAAGAAAAACATCCTACATATGTTGATTGCAAAGTTTGTGAGGAATGGTTAAATTTTCAAAACTTTGCTAAATGGTATTATGATAACTATTATGAGATAGAAGGACAACAAATGCAACTTGATAAGGATATTTTGGTTAAAGGAAATAAAGTTTATTCACCAGATACTTGCATATTTGTACCACAAGCAATAAATAAATTATTTGTTAAAAGTAATAGCAGTAGGGGTGAATCGGTTATAGGGACACATCATGATAAAAATGATAGATATCAAGTAAATTGTCATATGATTAATCCTAAAACAGGAAAATCAAAAGGTAAATATTTAGGGATTTACGATACAGAACTAGAGGCATTTAAAGTATATAAATATTATAAAGAAGAGAATATTAAGGAAGTGGCAGATTATTACAAAAATTTAATTCCACAGAAACTATATCAAGTATTATATAATTATGAAGTAGAAATTGATGATTAAATAAAAATAATTAATAAAAAGGAGGAGATAATATGGAGAACCAATGTAAAATAACTGTAGTAGATGCACCATGTGGGTACGGCAAGACTTCGTTTGCAATACAATACATGAATAATGAGCTATTTGAAAGATTTATGTATATAACACCGTTTTTATCTGAAATAAATAGAGTAATTAAAACTTGTGACCAAAGAGAGTTTAGAAAGCCAAATGAGAAACTAGGGAAAGGAAGTAAGACAAATCACTTCTATGAACTTGTAAAAGAAGGTTATAACGTAATTTCAACACATTCTTTATTTAGAGGGTTAAGTCAAGAAGTAATAAATGATATTCGAGAAGGTGAGTATATACTCATATTAGATGAAGTATGTGATGTTGTCGAACAAATTTCAATATCCAAGAGAGATATTGAAATATTAATAAATGAAAAAATAATTGAAATAGACGAAGAAAATAAAGCCCATTGGATAGATGATACATATGAAGGTAAATTTAGTAGTATGAAAAATCCAATTAAAAATGGCGATGTATATTTCTTTAATAATTCACTAATGTTATGGACATTTCCAATTAATATATTTACAGCTTTTAAAGAGGTTTACATATTAACATATATGTTTAAAGGTCAAGTACAAAGATATTATTACGATTTAAATAACGTAGAATATGAATATAAATCAATAGATAAAATTGATAGCAAATATAATTTATGTGAATATCAAGAAATCAACGGTAGTAAATATAAAGACTTAATACATATATATGAAGGTAAATTAAATTCTATAGGAGATAAGACTACTGCACTGTCTAAAAGTTGGTATGATAAATCTAGCAAGAAGGAATTGATGAAAAAATTAAAGAATAATACAGCAAACTATTTTACACATATAGTTAAAGGAAAGGGTAAATTTAATATGTGGACTTGTTTTGAGGATTATAAACAACAATGTAAAGGTAAAGGTTATACAAATGGATTTGTACCTTGTAATAGCAGAGCAACTAATGAATATAAAGATAAAACTAATTGTGCTTATTTAATAAATAGATATTATAAACCCACAATTAATAATTTCTTTGTTGATAAAGGAGTTAAAATAGACGAAGATATTTGGAGTTTATCTGAATTAATTCAATGGTTATTTAGAAGTGCAATAAGAGAAGAAAAAGAAATTAATTTATATATACCATCTAAGAGAATGAGAAATTTATTAATTATTTGGTTAGATAAGTAATTTTGTTACCTCTAAGGTTGCAAAATCAAAAATCGCACTTTAAAATAACATAGTTTTATCGCAATATTTTAAAGACAAAAAATTCATTTTCTTAAAAGAATAAAAGAAGAGTAAAAATAATTAATAAAGAGATAATTCCCCTTATTGAGATAAGGGGAAGGAGGAATAATAATTTGGTTTTTAATTATTATGACGACTAGGGGATGAAGAATTATATTTATTCAAAGTGATAATAAAAATAATTTTAACTCATAGGTAATTTATATGACGCTAATGTTAATATAGTAATATAAGGAGGTGGTGAAAATATCTAACGAAAGCTTTTGTAAGAGTTTTTAATTGAAAATAGGATTAGTTATTCAAGAAAGAGATAGAATTGCTTAAAATTGAATTTAGGAGGTATAGACATGAAAGTATATATTGTCACAGAAATATATTTTAGTGAAGAAGGAGTTCATAGGGAAGTTAAATGTATTTGTAAAGATAAGAATACAGCTAGAGATAAAATGAAAGAATATGCAAAGAAACAACTAGAGGAACAATTTGAATATGAAGATTGGGCAATAACAACGATAGAAGACGATAAATGTATTTTAGAGGGTTTATATGAAACACTTGTATTTAAAGTTAAAGAATGGGAGGTGATATAGAATGAGTAGAGTTGTTAATACGGACAGGGTTATAAAAATAGAAGAAAAAATTAAACAAGCAATTGAAGAAGGTAAAAATAAAGAACATATAGAAAGATTGTTCTGGAGTTTAGAACGTATAGAGTATAAAATAGATAGAATAGATGATTATTCAAAGTAGAAAATAATTAATAAAAAGGAGGAAATGTTATGAATATAAATTATAAATTATATCAAGGGGATTGTTTAGAAGTAATGGATGGATTAATTGAAGAAGGTATAAAATTTGATGCTATAATTGCAGACCCGCCTTATGGAACAACTGCATGTAAATGGGATTCAGTTATACCATTTGATGCAATGTGGGAGAGATTGAATAAATTAATAAAAGATAATGGAGCAATAGTATTATTTGGTAGTCAACCTTTTACAAGTGAGTTAGTCCATAGTAACATTAATAACTATAAACACTATTGGATTTGGGATAAAGAAATATGTGGTGCTTTTGCATTGGCAAAGAAAAGACCAATGATTGTGACAGAAGAAATATTAGTATTTTCAAAAAATAATAATAGAATTAATTATTATCCTATAATGGAAGATGCAATTTCTAAAAATATTAGACCTGTAAATTTAGGAAGTTCAGTTAGTGAAGCAACCCCTGTTTCAAGTGGAATTGCTAAAAGTGATAAAAACTATAATCCAAAAAAAAGATACCCTAAAAACATAATTAAATATTCAAAGTATAATAAAGAGTGTAACCAATTAAATAGAGTACACCCAACACAAAAACCTGTGGAGATATTAGAATATTTAATAAAAACATATACTAATGAAGGAGATTTAGTATTAGATTTTACAATGGGTAGTGGTTCAACTGGAGTTGCATGCTTAAATACAAATAGAAAATTTATTGGCATTGAATTGGATGAGAAATACTTTAATATAGCTAAGGATAGAATAGAAGAATTAGATAAAAATAATTAATAAAATAGGGGTGGATAAAATGTCAAGAGTATATTTCAATAGATTTTTTAGTAAAATAGATAAAAAGGGTATATATGATTATGCAAAATTAGATACAAATATAAATGATTTAGAAGAGAGAATACAATATGTATATGATTTATTAAATGTAGTGAAAGATGAAAATGGAACAGAATTTAGTAACGATGAATTTTGGAATGAAATATTCGTTCAACGTATTAATAAAACAAGTTATATTGATTTAATGCCTAATTCAGAAACAGAATTATATTCTGAATCAAATATAGCAAAGACTTTAGAGGCTATAGCAAATTATATAATGTGGTGTGACCCTAATAAAAAAAAGAAAGAACATATTAAAATATATGACAATGAAAAGAAGTTTCAAGATGCTATATCTAAAGATAGAAAATATTTTGATACATATGGAGAATCGGTAGATGATGGTGTTATTATATTAAGGAGAAAAGAAAATTACAAGAAAGCTAAAGATGAAAAAGTTACAGCTGAAGATTTAAAAAATTATCCAGAGTTAAGAGAATATAAAAAAGAAATAGATAGATTGAGTTCTTACATAAGAGAAGATAGATTGGATGAGTTTATGGAGTACATGCAAAACAAAGGACACACTAAGATTAAAACGGAAAGACAGGCTAAATCATTTTTAGTAAATCACATAGGAGAACTTAAAAAAGACATGTTACAAGCAAAAATAGAATTAGCAAGACCTATTGTTTGGAAAGCTCCATTAAAAGATGCAGGAGAGGCTGATTGGGATGAACTTGATGAATTGGATTCTACTCATATGAAAGCTTTATTACAATTATATAGAGAATTAGAAGTATATGATTTTCAAAGCGATTTAGGATGTATATTTAAAGATTTAGAAGATGTACTCAGTGAGGTTAAACTGACTGAAAAACAAGAAGAATTATTAAATTTATGGATGAAAGGTATGACGGTTAGTAAAATAGCTAAAGAGTTAAATAAAAGCGTAGGTACAGTAAGTAAATATTTAGACAGAATAGTTAATAAAATAGTTGAGGTATATGAAGAAAAATTGGAAAATTGGTATTATTTAAATATAAGAAAAGGAGAATATAAACGTTGTAATAAATGTGGTGAAATTAAATTAATTAATAAATTTTATAAAGAATCAAATGGTGGATATAAAACTAAGTGTAAAAAATGTATGAATTAATATATAAAAAATACACTATTTTTATTATCGAAAAAATATGCTACTTTTTTCGTAGTATAAATAGCGTATTTTGTGTAAGGCTAAAAAAGCCTACAATATTTGTTATTTTTATTAATATTTTATAATTTATTAAGGGGGTATGTTTTATGGAAATAAACGTAGTAAAAGAATTACAAGGAGCTTTAGAAGAAAGAGGCTTAAAAGTATCTCAAGCAGAGGCTAGAGAAATATTAAAAGGATTAGAAGATACTGTTTCTTCAATATATCAACAAATGGAAGTAGGAGACACAGTTAGTATGGGAATGTTCCTAGTTGATAAGAAGATACAAAAAGGTAGAGAGGGTGTATTAAAAACTAAAGAAGGACAAGCTACACCTTATAAAACAGATGATAAAGTTACTGTAAAAGTTAGACTTAAAAAATCTGTAAAAGAAAGAATAGAAGAATAATTAATAAAGGGAGGATAAATATGAAAATTTTAAGAATGGATAGAGGAAATGGTAAAACTTTCCACTTGATAAAATTATCTGCTATCCTTGATTCTCCCATAATATGCGCTACAGAACAAAGTAAAAAATACATATTAGATAAAGCAAGAGAAATGTGGTTAGAAATACCAGAACCGATAGTGGTGAATAGAAATAATTTTGAAATAGTTATGAGAGGAAGAAACACAGATTTATTAATAGATGATTTAGAATTAGTATTGAAAGGTTTGTTTGGAAGCGATGTGGTTGTTGCTACAACAAGTGAATCTGTTTTAGAATTTTAAATGGGAGGAAAAGAGTAATGTTTAATAAATATTATATTTTCAATGAAGATACAGACAATAAATTAAAAGAGTTGGGATTTGAATTAAATAAGGATACATTAACGTATGAAATGGTATGTTATGATTGTAATAGAATAATAGCATATACGGTAAATGATAAGAGTGCAGGGGTTCAAAGAATATACCCTACAGGTGTACGTAGTAAAATATTTAAAACAGATATATATCGTTTTTATAATTTTGAAGAGATAAAATCGTCGTTAAAATATATGCTTGAACAATTGGTTTGTAACAATTAATAAATGGGGAGTGGTTCGATGATATTTAAAGAAGGAAAAACATTAGAAATAAAAGTATCAAGAGTTAAAGAAACTGATAATGGTATTATTATTGAAGAGCTAGATAAAGATGGCTATGGTTTAGAAACATTTTCATTAGAAGATTTATTTAGTAATTTTATTGGAGAGGATAAAGTTAAAATTAAGATAGAAAATGTAAATGAAAGATAATTAAATAAGGGAGGTACAAAACCTCCCAATTATTTTTTTGTTTATTTGGAGGGAATTATGAATAAAAAAGGATTAATACAGGATTGTTTAAATAAACTTAATAAATTAAATGATATGTCATGGGAAGATATAAATAGAAAATATGAAACAGATTATTCAGATGACCATTTAAGAAAATTAGCATATGGATTTAAATTATATTCTGAAACTATAAATGAAAATGATATAGACAGCAAAACATTAGCTGAAATAAAAAAGGAAAAAATAAAGTTAACCGATTTAAGAACAGAAGTGAATAGACAATTAAGAGGGTTATCTAGGATGGAAAATGTAATGAATTTAATAAGTGAAGAAATCAATAATTTAAATTCAAGAAATCCATTATTGAATCGCTATGTTCCAAAAGAAGATTCTAGTGGGAAAGACGGAATTTTGATATTAAGTGATTTACATATTTCTATGACTGTAGAAAATTCAATAAATAAATATAATAAAGATATAGCTATAAAAAGGTTAGATAAAATAATTGATAAAACAATAGAACATTGTATTGATAATAATATAGATAAATTACATTTAGTATTGAACGGAGATTTAATATCTGGTGAATTACATAATAGTATTAAATTATCTAATCAAGAATCTTTGGTAAAACAAATAGTAAGTGTTAGTGAAATAATATCACAGGTAATAGAAAAACTATCAAATTATTTTTATTTAACTGTAACTCAAAATAATGGTAATCATGAAGCAGTAGAAATGATTAAAGACGATAGAAGTAATGGCAATAATTATTCCATGTTATTAAATGAAATGATTAAAATGAGAGTATCAAATTTATCAAATGTTGTATTTTTAAATTCAATAAATAACGGTGAATTATCTATAATGAATGTAAAAGAAAATACAGTTGTTTCATGTCATGGTGACCAAGTTAATTTAAATAAAGTAAGTGAAGAACTATCTATGGTTATAGGTGGTGAAAACATAGATTTAATTTTATTAGGACATTATCATCAACCTAAAATGTTTTCACAATATAATACAGATATATATGTGAACGGAAGTTTGATTTCAACAGATGATTATGCTATGAAGAAAAAATTATATAACAAACCTTCTCAAACATTATTAATACTTGATGAAGATGGAGTAGTTGCAAGTTATGTAATGAAAGTTGAATAATTAATTAAACCACTCGAATAAGAGTGGTATTTTTATTTTAAGGATTGAAATGATATTGATAATTATATCAGTATTTTTTGAGTCTTTAAAATAAGGCTCAAAATTCATAATAAATTCTCCCCTTTAGGTTACGGCTAAAAACTCCTTCCATTAGTCGTAACCATTTTTTTCATTTTTTAAAGGAGAGTGATAAAAATGGCAGACACAAAACAATGTTCAGCTACAGGTAAATTTAAACCTACCGTTAGAGATTTCTACTCTACACAATCAATGCTTTATGAACATGATAAGAAATTGCCTATGAGTAAAGAAGTGGTTGACAAGTATTTTAAAAAGTTATTAAAAAATTACAATAACGACCATAGGTTGGCTTTCATACATTTATGTATGGTTTTAGATATGTATTATGACGAAGAAACGTATTTAAAGTGTGTTGAGAAATATGGTAATAATTTTTTAGGTAATTATACTAGAATAATTAATAGAGATAAAGCATTTAAAGGATTGACATCATTAGACAATATGCTTACTTATGATGGTGTAACCAATATTATTACTGGAGAAACAGTTACTTCAAGTGAAATTGTTGACTTTTGGGGTAAGGGATTTCAAGATGACGAATATGAGCTACTTCAAAGAAAATATGAACAATACACAGATAATTACCCATCTAAAACTACCCAAGAAGTTAATCTTATCAAAACCATATGTATGTTAGAAGTGCTTAGGGAAAGAGCCGTAGTTAAGAATGACCCAAAGGCATTTGAAAATTTAACTAATCAAATTTCCAAACGTATGGAAGAACTTAATATATTACCTTCTAAAATGAGTAAATATGGCGAAGACGATAATTTAAGTTATGGGAATTTAATAGCAATAATAGAGAAAAATGAACCTATCCCAGATGTTCATTCAGAATATAATGATGTTGATAGAATTAAATGGTGGCTAAATCGTTATTTCTTAAATCCTATCAAGAAATTAATGAATAATGATTCAACTCCTTATACAGAGGAGGACGAGCGTGGATATGGAGAATAAATTAAAATGTAAACAAAGAAAAAACTTAAAAAAGGATTCATATGAAAATTTATTAGATGGTGTAAAAATATGGACTGAATATTTTAGAAAGAATCCACATAGATTTTGTATGGATTTTTTAGGAATTAATCTATATTGGTTTCAACAAGTATTGCTTTATATGATGAATATATGCACTAATTTCTGCTTCACAGCATCAAGAGGTCTTGGAAAGACATTCTTAACGGCTATATTTGTATGTTGTAGAGCAATATTATATCCAGGTTCTAAAATAATAGTTGCATCTGGTAATAAAGACCAAGCAGGATTAATTATAACCGAGAAAATTGAAGATTTACAAAGGAATTATCCCGCATTGGCAAAAGAGATTAAAAAAATTCAAAACAATAAAGATAATGTTAAATGTATATTTAAAAATGGTTCTGTAATAACTGCAATAGCATCTAATGATGGAGCTAGAGGTTAAAAATTTATTTTAAAGTCAAATTTTTACAAGGAATTTAAAGGAGTGTAAGCCTTTGTTCCTTCTCTTAAATAAATAAGAGAGAAGGTGTTTATAATGTCAAGATGGACTGATGAAGAAGAAAAGAAATTAGAAGAAATACATGACAAATATACAGTTAAGGAAATTGCAAAAATACTAAATAAAAGTGAAGCGTCTATTGATTGTAAGAAAAGAAGAATGGGATTGACTGTAAATATAAATTCTAAAGATAGGGGAGACCAATACTTTTTTGACAGTATAGATACTGAAGAAAAAGCATATTGGCTAGGGTTTATATATGCCGACGGTTACATAATCTCTTCTGATAGAAATTATGAATTAGGTATCGAATTAAATTATAAAGATGTAGAACATTTGGAAAAGTTTAATAAAATATTCAATAACTATTATAAAATATCTGAGAAAATAGGAGCTTATAACTCAATAGAAAGATTTAATGGAAAAGAAGAGACAAATAGAAAGTCTGAAACTTGCTTAATAAGAGTATATAGCAAAACTATTTATGAAGGCTTAGCTAAAAATGGCATAGTCCAAAATAAGACATATTCAACTATTTTTCCTAAAATAGAAGATAAAGTTTTATTTCTTCATTTTTTGAGAGGGTATATTGATGGTGACGGGTCTTATTGCATTAAAAAAGTTAAAGGACATAAATATCCTAGAATATCAATACAGGCAAAGAATAAATTAGCACTTCAATACATAGTTGATAAATTAAATGAAGATTTTGGCATAAAAGCTTACATACACAAAGATAGAGAATGTTTTAAATTTGAAATAAGTAGAAAACATGATTGTTTAAAATTAATGGATTTAATGTATGATAATGCCACTGTATATTTAGATAGAAAATTTGACAAAGTTAATGAAATAAAAAGTATAGCCTAGTATTATGCAAATTCTCAAGTGCATAATACCGTAAACGGGATGTATCGGTCTAGCTGAAAGTACGTAAAAATTATAACCTTACTAAGTTAAGGAGGAATAAGCTGAGAAGAAAGGCTAAGTCCTAAAGGATAGTGCTGATACCGAGGGTAATAATATCTAATATTACCTGTAACGAATAGGAGATGAGCGTTAAGATGAAAGTAATAATTCTCCCACGAGCTTCCGTCACTCATTGAGAATTAATTATGAGAGTGAAAATTTATTCTGAGCTTGCAGGAAACTGTAAGAACTATAAGATAAAAAGCTTATAGGATAACAAAACTGCAAAGATGCAATATATTAGTTGCAGACGAGTATCGTCTTATAAAATTAGATGTAATTAATTCGGTTTTAAAGCAATTCTTAACTAATCCAAGAAAACCACCATTCTTAGAAAAAGAAGAATATAAAGATTATCCTCTTGAAAGCAACATGGAACTATATTTAAGTTCGAGTTGGCTGAAATCACATTGGAGTTATGAGAAATTCACCGGAATATTAACTAGAATGCTTGAAGGTGGTAAGGCATTTGCTTGTGCTATTCCTTATTTAGCTTCTTTAGACCACAAACTTGTACTGAAAGATAAAATTGAAGAAGACAAAGAGGATATGGGTGAATTCGTATTTAATATGGAATATGGTTGTATATGGCATGGACAAAGTGGAGATTGCTTCTTTAATACATCTGATATGTTAAATGCTAGAGTTTTAAAGAATTGTTATTATCCATTAACGGATGACGATTATAGAAATCCAGATAAAAAGAAAAAGGAATTAAAACAAATGCCTAAAAAGAAAGATGAAATAAGGATAATTTCAGTCGACGTAGCTACAGCAAAAGCTAACAAATCAAATAAAAATGATAACTCTATTTTTACTTTATGGAGATTACTTCCTAGTGGAAATAATATTATTAGAGAAGTTGTTTATATGGAATCACATAATGGTATGAAGTTTGAAAAACAAGCCACTAGAATTAAGAGATTATATACAGAGTTTAAAGCAGACAAAATTATCATAGACGGTGGTGGTTTAGGTATAGCTGTAATACAAGAAATGGAAAAATCATCTTATGACGAAAATATTGATGAACATTACGAACCTTTTGGCATTTATGATATGAGTACGCAATCAAAAGATTTTCAACCTTTAAAAAATGGTATAAATTGTATATATGTAATTAAAGGGAATCAAAAAATAAATAATGATTGTGCAGTATATCTTAAAAATGCTTTTAGTAGTAAAAAAATAAGATTATTAATAGAAGAAAATGAAAAAAGAGGAGATTTTAGTAAAGACTTAAAATATCATCAAGACGCAGAATATCATGCTAATAAAATAGCACCATTTATTCAAACATCTAATTTTATATTTGAATCAATAAACTTAGATTATGAAACTATGGGGAATGGTGATATAGTTCTTAAAGAAAAAGGAAGAAATCGTAAGGATAGATATTCTTCTATTACTTATGGTAATTATTTAGCAGAATTGATAGAAAGAGATATAAGAAAGAAAAATAGGAATAAGAAAAAGAGACATATTTTCTTGGCTAATTAAAAAGGTGGTGAAAATGTTTGAACGAAGGGAAAGATAATAGAAAGAATAATTTAGAATTTGCACAGAAATCTTCTATGATTGATATAAATAGTATAGATAAGGTAGCTAGTAGTAGAAAGAGAAGTAAAGTTGATACGGATACAATAGCTAGTGCCTTAGAAAATCCTTATTCTAATGTTACTACACTACAACAACAATCTGAATTAATGAGGGTTATTAATGGTAATTTAAAAGAAATAATAAATTATAAATCGAATTTATTAACTTACGACCATTATTTAGTCCCATTAGATGCGAGTAAATTTATAACTAAAGGACAAGATAACTTTTTTAAATCTTACAGAAAAGCCTGTTTAGAGTTAGAAAAATATAATTTAAAAACTCTTTGTCCCTGGATTTTAGAAAGCGAATTTAGAAAAGGAGAAATATATTTATATAAACAAGAAACAAGTGATAATATTACATTTGTTTCTTTACCAGAAGATTTATGCAAAGTTACTTATACCGAATCTTTTATGTTAGGTTATAGTATAAAACTTAGTGGTATTAATACTAAACAATTAGGATATTACCCAATAGATATTCAAAATTTATACGCTGATTATAAAGCAGGTAAATTGAAAAATGATGAAAATTTCATAGACAACTATTACATGTTACCACTTGAAAATGCAATAGCTTTTCTTCCAGAAGTAATAGATAGTAAAGGTATTCCATATTATTCTGGATTACTTTTAGATTTAAGTAGAATAAAAGATTTATCAGACGCTAGTATGGAAAATATTGAAGCTAATAACTTCAAATTAATTCACCAATTATTACCTTCAGATGAAGATGGAGAATTAAGTATAGAACCAGAAACAGCAATATTTTATCATAAATCATTAGTCAAGAATGTTAGAGATGGTATAGGAGTTGTAAGTTCACCTTACCCAATAGATTCTGTTTCATTACAAACTAATAAAATTTCTGATTATGGAGAAATAAATAATTTAACTAATAATGTATACGATACAGCTGGTATAGATAGCAATTTATTTAATGGAGATAACAAGTCTGGTACACAAATGACAATTTATAGTGGTATCGTTGATAGTTTAATGCCATTAAATCTATTAGATAGAATTAAAATATGGTTGAATTATGCTTTTAGTAAAAATTCAGCATTAAAGAATTTCAAATTATGTTTTTGTGATACCACTAAATATAATAAAGAGGAAAAAATACAATCTAGTTGTAATAGATTGGCTACTTGGACTTCTAAATTTGAGTATTTAGCAATATGTGGATATTCTCCATTAGAAGCATTAAATATACTTCAAATAGAAAGTATATTAGACTTTGGTAACTTAATGTCTCCATTATTAAATGCACATACGATGAGTGGAACTGATGTTGGAGATGTGGGTGGCAGACCTACAGCTGGGGAAGAGTCTGGAAATCCAAATAAAGCACCAGAGGCAGATAACGCAGGTGATTATTAAAAAAAATAAGGAGGTGATATAATGGATTATAATATTTTATCAACAAATCCTTATGAAAATTATATATGTAAAGGAATACAACTTTCTAATATACAAGTTTTACATGAACAAGGATATAACGGAAAAAGACAAAGAGTTTGTATTATTGATACAGGTTCACATTCTCATTCATTTATAGTTAATAATATTGTATCAGGCAAAAATTTTACAAATGAAGGAACTTCAGAAGATTATACTGATAAAAATAATCATGGTAGTTTCTGTATAGGTGAGGTAATACAAATAGCACCAGAGTGTGAAGTAGTAGTTGCTAAAGTACTAAACTCTAAAGGTGAAGGTGATATGAAAAGTATTATAAATGCTTTTAAATATGCCTTAGAACAAAATGTTCATGTAATATCTATGAGTTTAGGAAGTACCAAAAGTGATGAAGAATTACATGAATTAGTAAAAGAAGCTAATACACGTGGTATTCTTGTTGTTACTTCAGCAGGTAATGACGGTGATGGAAATGCAAATACAGATGAATATGGATATCCTGCTAGTTATCAAGAATGTGTAAACGTTGGTGCAGTAAATCAAGATTTATCTATTGCAAAATATAGTAATTCAAATGAATGGGTAGATATAGTAGCTTGTGGAACAAATATTGTTTCATGTTATTTTAATAATAAATGGTGTTTATCAAGTGGAACTTCAATGAGCGCACCTATAGTCGCAGGGACAGCATTATTATTAAGAGAAAAATTTATAAATAAATATGGTAGAACTCCTTCAGAAGAAGAATTATATGCAAGACTTATTAAGCATACTAAAGACTTGGGTATAAGTTCAAAACTTCAAGGTGAGGGATTTTTATATATAAATGAGTAGGTGATATATTATGAATAAATTCATATATGCATTTAATAAAGAAGATAAACATGAACTTTTAAATCGAGGATTAGTGTTTTTATCTGAAGGTATTATAGATAATAAAACTGTTTATATTTTTCTTAATAGTACTAAAGTTAAATTCAGTAATGAAGATAAAAGAAAATTCATGTTTTCTAATAAATTATTTTTCTAAGAAGAAAGGGGGTGTGAATTATGTATTACAATGAGAATCATAATCAAAAAGTCTTAAAACGTAAGGATAATTATAAATATATAGGAAGTTATCGTGCTAATGAGATAACTATAGATGGTAAATGTAATAAAAGAAAAGTATTTATCCGAGTTAAATGTCCTTACTGTGGTAAAGAATATGATATAAGGTTAGATGGTTTCCAAAACGGTAATAAATGTACTAATTGTTGTAATGAATATGAAAATAGTTTTGCTTATTATATACAACAAGAATTACAAGAGCCTTTAAATAAATATTGGGATTGGGAAGAGAATAATAAGTTAGGTATTAACCCATATTTAATTTATAAAACATCTCGAAAACAAATTTGGATAAAGTGTGATAAAATTGATTATCACGACAATTACAAAACAACTCCTGCCGGTTTTACTATAGGAAACAGATGCCCATATTGTTCACATAATTCTGGTAAAGTACACCCCAAAGATAGTTTTGGAGCTTTATACCCAGACAAGACAAAATGTTGGTCTCCTAACAATAAAAAGTCACCTTATGAAACAACAGCTAAAAGTGGCAAAAAATATAAATTTATATGTGAAAAATGTGGAAAAGAATTTAAAATTAGTCCACATGAATTAAATAGAAGAGGTTTAGGTGTATTGTGTAACGATTGCAATTCTTATAAAGGAGAATTTTATATTAAAAAATGGTTAAATAAAAATAATATTTACTACATTTATAATAGATGTTATTTCGATGACTTAACAGGTGTGAATGGAGGAAAATTAAAACCAGATTTTATATTACCAGACTATAAGATTTGGATAGAGTATGATGGAGAGCAACATTTTGAATGGCAAGAAACTTGGATGAGTAAAGAAAAATTTGAAACATTACAAAAACATGACAGAATTAAAGATGAATATGCTAAAAAGCATAATTGGAAGATTATAAGAATCCCATATTGGGATTTTAATAATATAAATATCATTTTAGAAGGAGGTGTAAGTTAGAATTGGGAGATAAACATTTAAAATTAAAAAGCAATTTAGAAGTTTTTAAATCTTCAAAAGATTCTCGTTTTGTAGGATGCAGAATACTTGTATGTCACGACCAAGATAATTTAAATGGTTCTTGGTTTGATTCAGAAACACAAATGAAATGTGCTGAAAAAAGTATTAGAGGTATACCCTTATTAGCTCATGTTTATAAAAATGAAGATGACAAATGGGTTTTAGGTGGACATGATACTAAAGTGGAGGCTACTGATACTACAGATGGTTACGATTATCAGTTAATATATCTTGAAAAAGCTTATGGATTCGTTCCAGAAGATACTATAATTACACAAGTAGAAAAAGACGGTAAGAAATATTTATCTTGCACAGCATTAATATGGAGGGAGTATTCCCAACAATTACTTGATATATTAGATTCTAACGATGGTGCATTAGAGGTATCTATGGAAATAGATGTTGACGATTTCAGCTTTAGAGAAGATGGATTCTTTGAAATAACTGATTTTACTTTTTTAGGTATAACAATGCTTGGTGTAGGTGTTAAACCTGCTATGGCAGGAGCTAACTTATCTCTGTTCACTTGTGGAGATGTTAAAACTGAATTAGAAGAAATGAAGAAAATTTATTCTTTAGAAAAGGGAGGTGAAACAATGGACAAAGAGTTTGAAAATCAAGAAGTTCAAGAAACTGAAGAATTTGAAAATCAAGAGGAAACTCAACAAGAAGATTTCACTCCAGATGAAGAAGAACAAAAAGAAGAATGTTCTCAAGATAATTCTGAAGAAAAGAAAGAAGATTGTTCAGAAGAGGAAGAAGATAAAGATAAGGAAAATCATTCTGTTGAAGATAACACAGAAGATGAAAAATATGCACAATTAAAAACTGCTTTTGACCAATTAAAAGTTGAATATGAAGAATTAAAAACTCAATTAGAAAACATGAGTGATTATGAAGAATTAAAACAATTTAAAGCTGATAGCGATGCTAAACAATTTAAATTAGAAATTGATTCTATAACTGAAAAATATTCTTTAGATACAGAAGATGCTAAAGCACTTCAAGACACAGTATTAAAACATGAAATATCTAAAGAAGAATATGAAGGGAAATTAGCTATAATGTGGGCTAAACAAGTTAAAGAAGCTCAATCATTTAGTAAAACTAAAACTGGAAAGGCTAATTCAATAGGTATAATAAATCCAAATGAAGAATTTATAGATTCTAATGCACCTTACGGTGGTAGATTAGAAAAATGGAGAACTAAAAAATAATAAAACAGGAGGTAAAATTTATGTATCAAATATTAACTTATGTAGAAGATAATTTTGCTAAATCAGCAATATGCTCTACTGAATTAAAAAATGGTGAAGTAGTATTAGTAAAAGGACTAGCTGATTCAACTCTAGCTAAAATAGATAATATAGGAGTTGAAGGTGAATGTTATGAAGTGACAGACTTAGAAGATGACGCTAATAAAATATTAGCTATGGTAGCATCTGACGGTCATAGATATGAAAAAGAAACATCTTATAATTTTGGTGATTATGCAAACACACCAGCTGGAGAAGCAGTGAGAATTTATTTCTTACACAAAGGTATGGTTGTTGATATAGAAAAAATACTTATAGATGGAACTGTTGCTAAAGGAGACCAATTAACTGTTAAAGCTGGTTCACATAATCTTAAAAAATACACTGCTCCAACTGGTGATGAAGCAGATGCTAAAAGAATAGTAGGTGAAGTTATAGGTACTTCAAATTTAATGGGTAAAGATATGGTGCAAATATTATTCTATTAAGAATAAAATAATTAATAAAATGGAGGTTAAAAGAATGATAGATAACGATGTTAGACAAATGGTAATAGACTTACATAACGGTGTGTGTTCTTATTCAAGAAAAGAAGCTTCAGATGTTATAAGAAATATGATATTTGAAAAAGTAGAACCACTTCCAGAAAAGAAATCTAATTATAGAAGATGGTTGAAAAGAAATGGTAATACAGTATTTGAATTATTAGAAGAATTAATAACTGTAACTCATAACGAAATAACTGTTGAATCTTTTGGAGATTTAGTAGATGTTGAAACTTTCGATATAGGAGATAAAAAAGAATTCTTAATTCAAAATGACGAATTGTTTAAAGTTGGTTTAATGGCTACTGGTGTTAAAACAGTTCATAGACAAAGAATCTATGATAAAAAGGTAGATACTAAAGCTTTCAGATTAGGCGTTAAAATCTATGCTGAAATGTTTGATTTCTTAAAAGGAAATATAGACTGGACTTTATTTGTAGATAGAGTATCTAAATCTTTTGATAAAAAAGTATGTACTTTAGTTACAAAAACTATATTTGGAGCTTATGATGCTTCTGGAAATCCAAATTTATGTAAAGCATCTAATGACAATGCTTTATCAACTACTTTAAAAGAAATGATAGCTAAAGTTGCAGATTCTACAGGTCAAGAAGTTCAAATACTAGGAACTAAAACAGCATTAGCTCATGTAAAATCAGATGCGACTTTTGTATCAGATGCTGAAAAAGACGATAGAAGAAATTATGGATATACTCAAGTATTTGAAGGTACTCCTTTAGTTCCATTACCAAATTATTATGATAAAACTACTGGTGCTTTTGAAGTTGATGACGATATGTTATTAATAATTCCGGTTAACGTAGAATAAATACTACAACAGCCCGTATATCGAGCAATCGGTATAGGACACAACTTGAATTGCAGGTAATGGGTAAAGCTCTACACCAAAGCGGATAGTGAAAACTAAGACGTAACGGTACGAAAGTAGAAAAAACGTAGAGATGGTGCATGGTTAAATCCTAAACACTAGATGATTAAATTCATTACAATCCCTGTTCATGCAGGTAAGCGTCCCTGTTTTAATATTAATTATTTTGTTTAAAAGGTTAAAATAATAGGTAATTTTATCAATAGTTATGTTAATACAATAATATGAAGGAGGTGGTAATATGCCAAAGAAATTAACTTATGAGGAAGTTAAAGAATATATTGAATCGCAAGGTTATAAATTGATATCTAAAGAATACATAAAAAGCGATGTTAAACTTGAAATGATATGTCCTAATGGTCATCAATGTTATATATCATGGGATAATTTTAAATACGGAAGAAGATGTAAAGTTTGTAATGATATAGAAAAATCCAAAAGAAATCGTAAAGATTATAATGAAGTTAAATCTTATATAGAATCTTTCGGTTATGAATTGATAAGTAAAGAATATTTTAATCAAGATGGTTTACTTACTATTAAGTGTCCCGAAAATCACGTTTTTAAAATGACGTATAAAATGTTTAAGCGTGGTAGCAGATGCCCAATATGTAATAAGTCAAAGGGAGAAAAAAGGATAAGTGATTATTTGGATGAAAAACATATTAAATATGAATATAATAAAGGTTATTTTGATGATTTGATTGGGTATAGTGGAAGATTGTTAAGACCAGACTTTATTTTACCAGACTGTAAAATTTGGATAGAATATGATGGAGAGTTTCATTATAATAAAATTTATGAGAATGATAGTTATGATATAATGAAAATACATGATAAAATCAAAGATACATATGCAAAGGAACATGATTGGAAATTAATAAGAATCCCATATTGGGAATTTGATAATATAGAAACCATTTTAAACAAAGAATTAAAAATAATTAATAAATAGAACGAGATGAAACTTCAACGACTATTCCGAGAGGAAGTACACTCAAGCGAGTGGAAGTGGGTTGCCCCTATATTTATAGGGTGAAGAAATAGTCTATTCTTTAGTGAAAGCTAAAGCAGTTCATAAGAGAACGGTATAAAAATAGCGAATTTATACGAATAAAAAGTGGAGAATCACTTGTAAAACTTGGATATGAAGGTGATGTTGAATTGTACGAAGATACAGAAGGAGATAGACAAGACTATCAAATAGAAATGGAAATGAATCGTATGTTACACTTAGGAGTTGCTATAGCTTCTACATACGCAATGATAAAAATAACTGCATAATAATTAATATTTAAATAATATAGCACTACTTTAATTAGTAGTGCTTAATTCTACAAGAAGGGAGAATAAAATGGAAAAAATAAAGAAAACTACTAAAACGAAGACTGTAGATAAAACGGAAGAAATCAAAAAAAAAGTAGAAACAAAAAAAACTAAAAGACAGATAAATATGGAATTAAGAAAAAAACAAGATGAAATATATATTGAAATTTGCAATATGTCTTTTATGAGTGTAATATACATGAATAAAAATGAAGAAACTTATTTTGATTTATATCCAAATGAATATGCTGAATTACCACTATCGGAATTATATGAAGTTGCAACTAAAAATAAATCATATTTTAAAGATTATATGTTGGCAATAACAGATGTTTTATCTGATGAATATACAATAGATAATATAATTGATTATTTAGGTATAACGAGTATATATAATAGTGAAGAAAATCAATTTGCTATGCAAATAGATTCAATATTAAATCTTTCAGATGATGTTTTTGAAAGAGAAATTGAAGGAAGAAGTAATAAATTTATAAGAACTTTAGCTTGTAAAGCTATATTATTAACTAAATCTGAAGAATCTGACTATGAGTTATCAAGAAAAAAAGAACGTGTTTTATGCAGAAAATTAGGAAGAGAACAATTAATAGATATTGATGAATAGAGGTGATTAAATGACACCTGTCACAGAAATTTATGATTTATTTTTAAAACATTTAGGTAAAGATGATTTATTAGAAATAGATGAATCCGTCCTTGAAGATTTGTTAGAATCCTACTTATATGTTTCAATATCTAATTTTGAACAATGCAAACAAGATTTAACTATAGAGGACGGCTATTTTAAATCAGAATTAACTTGGAAAGAAAAGCAAATATTAGCTAAAGGTATGTTAATTCCTTTTGTAGATACAAAAATACTTAATAGAGATGCGTTAACTATTCATATAACAGATAGTGAATATTCTATTAAGTCACCTGCAACCTTATTGAATAACCTTTTGAAAACTAGAGAAATGTATGTTAAAGAATTAAGAAAGTTAAGAATAGGTTATGCCACAAGAGGAGTTGACATAAATGAGTAATTACTTTGAAAAATATAGAAAAAGAAATCTAAAAGATTTTAATACAATAGAGGAAAAAGAAAGAAATGATATGATTAACGACTTTGAGTTTTACTTAACTAAAGAGGCTCGAAGTGCTTATGAAATCCAATATACGAGACCAGATGAATTAATAAATAAAGAAACTAATCTTCATGAAAGAATGGTTATAAAAGATATTGCTGATAATGATAAATCAGCATTTGATGAAAAATATTTAGTTTGTAGATTAGGTTGCCCAGTAGATGTTGGTAGTTATATATATTGGAATAAATCATATTATATATTAGAATTTGAAGAAGTAATAAGTACAATGACTCATAAAAAGTATACATTAAAACGATGTAATGAATGGTTCAATATTGGATATAAAGGTGAAATTTATAGAACACCAGTTAATATTACTAACTTAACAATGTATTCTAAAGGTATTCACGATTATAAATATATTTCTAACCTAGATGCAAAAAGAACAGTTTTAGTAGGTTCTAATCCGATAACTTCTAGTTTGAAGGTCGGTGCAAGACTTATGGGTAAAGATAAACAAGCCTATAAAATAACTCATAAAAATGATTTTGAGTATACTAGAAGAGAAGTCCCTGGTGATGGATTAATCAAATGGTTGTTACTTGAAACTACTCAATTAGTTGAAGACGATGACGATAATTTAGTTGCTTATAATCCTTTTTATGACTCGTCTGTTAAATCTGGAGAAATAGAAGGAAATGATAAAATACATATAGGTGAAGATTTAATTTATAAAATTCAATATGACGAAGAAGTAAATTTTGAATTAGATTTTGATTATGGTTTTTGTAAAATTACTAATGTGAATAACAAAGAATGTACTATATCTGTAGATTTAGATTTTGATATTATTGGAGAAGTTATTACTTTAATAGCAAAAAATAAGAATGGTGAAACTATAGATATTAAAAATATAACAATAAGAGGATTGGGGGCATCTTAAAATGGGCAAGTTAATAACATTTCCAGATAGATATATAAATAAAGTGGGAACTCTTTTAATGCTTGATGATACAATTAATAAAATGTTGTATTATACAAACACCACTGAAGATGATATTTTATCTCTACCTAAAGTAAAAGAGCCTATAAAAAACCTTAATGATAAAAAAATATTTATAGACCGTAGAGTTAATAAACTCTTTGACGCTATATTTGAATCTGATTGTTATATATTTTTAAATATGTATAAAGATGAACCAGCTTCTTTAAATAATGGTAAAACCTCTTCATTTATAAGTTCTTTTAGATTAGATATAGGTGTAGTTTGTCACAATAGTTGTTCCAATACATTAAATGGTTCAAGAGATGTTATCATTTACAAAAGAATAAATGAAATTCTTAGAGAAGATGAAAGATTAGAAGCTATTGGAAAACCAATTATAGGAACTACATCACAAAATTATTCAATACCAATTGATTATAACACTTATATAACAAGTGTTACAGTGAGATATTTCAATGAAATGTAAATTCACTAAAGAATTATTATCTGGTAAAGATATTGATTTAAAAGAATTTAATTTGGGCATTATTAAACAACCCAAAGTTCAAACCTTTATAGAGGTGGTAGATAGTATAGAATTTATAAAACCTTTTTATATGGTTCGATATTGGAATAATAATGGTGCTTTTGAAGAAGTGGAAATGCCTTTTAATATATATTATACTTTATCTCAAAAGAATAAATCTTTATTAGTAGATTTAATATTATATCTTATGATTTTATATGATACGAAAGATATAAAATTAAAAAATTGTGGAGATAAAGGATATAGTATATTTATTAAATCTCAAGATAATATTGAATCTTTTATAGACGATAGTAATTTTAATATATTGTCTAAAATTGTTTTAGAAATAATGTATTATGATGAACCTAAAAAAGAAATCAAGCAAAAGATTGAAGGTTCGGCTGAAGATATAGCATTATTTGAAAAGTATGAAAAAGAATACAAAGAAAAACAAATGAAAAAAAATGCTATATATTTTGAAGAAATAGTAAGACAAGTGATACATACAAGAAAAACTACGTATGAAGAAATAAAAAATTGGACTGCTTGGCAATTACAAGACACTTATAAATCAATGAAAGCAATGGAAGATTGCGAATTGGCTTGGAAACTTGCTATTGCAGGAGCATATAAAGGTAAAGAAATTCCTCCTTGGTATATGGGTACAAGACTAATGAGGGATGAATAAATAATTAATAAAACGGAGGTAATGTGAAATGGCACAAGAAACTTTATTCGTAATAGAAGGTGCTATGCAAGGGAAACTTCATCCAAATGGTGAAACTGGAACAGAAAAAGACGTAGCATTAGATTATGTAAATGCATTTAATTTAGGTCAATCAGAAGATACTTTAAATGCTAGAGCTGATGGTAAAAATAAAATAACATTAAAAGCAAATAAAGCTATGACTTTCACAGCAGAAATGGAAGTTATGAATTTTGATATGTTCTTAGTTACTTTAGGAGCTACAAAAGATGCAGAAGGTAAAGTACATATAGGTGATTCTCCATCTACTACTTATACTTATACAGGAAAAATGAAATTAAAATTCCCAGATGGTACAAGAAAAATATTAAATGCAACAATAGCTAATTGTACTCCACAAATAACTGAAGACTTTGGTACAAGTTCATTAGATTTACAAACTTATTCTGTAACTTTTGATATAGGTACTGATACAAATGGAGATTTTATGACATTTGAAGAAGATAAAACAAGTGTGTAAAAATAATTAATAAATTTTAACTTATGGGGGCAGAAATGTCCCCATATTTTTTTGTATACTTTTATAAGAGTATTTAAATTAATGGTTTTGCAAAAGTATATAAATTATATGGGGGCAATAAATACCTCCAATAAAATATACAAAAGGAGGATAATTAAATGAGCGATAAAATAAAAGTAAGAGAAGGTAATGATGGTTATTCTTACCCTTACACTTCACCAGATTTAGTTGTGGATAAAAATGGTAAAAGCAATACTTCAAAATTTAACGAGATTGATACGCAAATTAAAGATATTGTGAATAAAAAAATATATATAACTCCAGAAGATTTTGGTGCAAAAGGCGATGGAATAACAGATGATACATCAGCATTACAAAATGCTATCAATGAAGCTCAGTCACAAAATATACCAATAAGAAGTAAGCATAAAACTTATTTAATTTCAGCTTCTATTACTATAACAAATAAAATTGATTTAGATTTTTCTAATTCAATTTTAACCTCTAACACTAATATAAATAACATTATAGATGTAGCATCAGGGCAAAATCATTATAGTCAAATAAAAAACCTAACAATAGACTGTAATAATATAGAAAATTTAAACGGATTTAATATTAGTCATGCCGAAAAATTAGAAATAAATCATTTGATAGTAAAAAATTGTACTAAATCATGTTATAAAATAGATAGTGGATATGAAGTTTTTATGTCTAATTCCCATTTAAATGGTGTTGGAGAAAGTTCTATAGGATTAAATATAAATACAAGTGATTGTAATTATACAGATATCATATTAATAGATTGCTTTACAGGTATATTTTCTAACAATACAAATAATTATTATACTAGAATACATGGATGGATAAAGGAAAATACACTGTTAAATTCAACTTTTATAAACATAAACAATGGAAATATATTTATAAAAGATTGTTATTCGGATACTTATTATAAAACTATGTATGTAAATAACCCCGCAAATATAGTGATTAATGGTCTAAATGTATATTATTTTGATTCAGACAAAGTTAATAATGAATACAAAATAAATAACCCATATGTTTTTTATTTTAATGAAACCACTTGTAATTCCTCTAATAGTGAATTTATAACATTAAATAATTCGATTATAAAGGGGTCAGATAATTTTAATCTTAATTTATCCAATTTGGACGAATTAAGATGTAAAGGTTTTTATAACAATATATATACAAAATGTAAGAACATAAAATTTTATAAAAAAGGAAATTTATCTATAGATGATACTTCTAATATAAAAGTACTTGATGAAAAAATTATTAATATGGATAATAAAATTACAATTAATATAGTATTACAAATTACATTAGATAATATAAATCATGACCAAAGTATTACATTAGGAGTTTTACCTAGTGGATTTAGACCAATTGAAAGTATATATACCTATGCTATTTTAAGTAAGGATAGATATAAATTTACTGAAGCATATCCATTATATGTTTATATAAGTTCTTCTGGAAGTATACTTGTAAATATTCCTTCTAATATTATTGGTACAGGATACGCATTCTTAGATTTTTCTTTTTAGTTCGCAATTTAAAAATATTGCGTACTTAGTATCGAAATGAAACTATAAGAGTGGTGTTAATTTACCACTCTTTTTATATAAAAATAATAAAGGAGATGATTAAATGATTAATATAGATAAAGATTATTTAATTACCGTAGATTTAAAAAATACAAAAGTTAAATCCGATAAAACTATATTTTTCTATAACACAGATTTAAATATTTGTAATATTTTTATAAAATTAATTTGTACTGATGAAGATAAAACCATACCAGATGATTTAATCGTTGAATTTGCAGTATTAAAACCAGAAACAGATGAATTTAAACCTTTAGACGCAACGTTAATATCTAAAGAAGATTTGTTATATCAAGTTGATTTAACTACAGATTATTTTGATATAGTTGGTAAATATTCATGTGAAATAAGAGTTTCGGGAACAATAGAAAATGAATCAAAATGTTTTACATCTGAAGAATTTGATTATGTAGTTAAACCAAATATAACTGCTAAGTTAAATAAAAAAATAAAAAATGATAAAAATCTTCCTATATTAGAAAAATTAATAAAAGATGTGAAAGAAATAACTGACGGAATAAATAAAAATGAAATTCAAATGAAACGAGATGAAAATTTAGTTGGTGATAACAAAACTATAGTTGGTGCGATAAATCAGTTAAGAGAAGATATTGATTCTGGAACTGGTGGAGGAACTGCGGAATTAAAAGATTATCAAAAGAAAAATGATGAATTTTTAAATACCGATGAAAAAACAATTACTGGTGGGATAAATGAAGTAAATAATAAAATAAAGAAAGTGCAAGAGAGTCAAATTGAACTTGATGCTAAAATATGGGATATACAAAATCCTTTTGACATTTCATCTATTTCAGTAACTCCAAATATATCACAAATGGGTAGTACTGCTAGTCCTAAATTAACATGGAACTATACACATAGTACAATAAAAAGTCAAACTATTAATAACACATCCGTTGAGAATACATTAAGAACGAAAACATTTACAGGTGTTACTGCGACAACTACTTATACTTTAGCAGGAACATCTAATAGTGGTGTTCAAAAATCAAAGACTGCTACTATTACATTTGCTAATGGTGTTTACTACGGAAAATCTACTACAACAACTTATGACAGTGCTTTAATCAACTCATTAACAAAACAATTATCCAATTCTAAAAACAGAACCATAACAGTAAATGCAGGAACTGGAGAATATATATTCTATTGTGTTCCTAGTAGATTAGGTGCTTGTAATTTTAACGTTGGTGGTTTTGACGGAGGATTTAGCAAGGTGGCAACTGTAAACTTTACTAATAGTGATAACTATGCAGAAAAATATGATATATATAAATCAGATAATGCAAATTTAGGTAATACTAATGTAACTATAAAATAAAGGAGGTATATAAAATGGGTATTGAAATAATAGGAAAACTAACTCAAAAGAATAATGGTGACTTTAAATTAGTTGATTTAGAGAATGTTGACTACGATGGCACTGGCAAAAGCGCCAAACAAGAACTAGAGAAGAAAATAGAAGATGCTAAAAATAGTTCAACACCTTATGACGATTCTGTAATAAAAGCTGATATTCAAACATTAAAAGATAATAAAATAACTTTAGTTAAAGACGAGACATCTATGGAAGGTGTAAAAGACAATGAGTATGATACACTAACTACACAGGATAAAACATTGATAGGTAGTATAAATGAAATAAATGCACAATATAAAGATATTACGAACAACCAACCAACTGATTTGTCATTAGATAGTGCTACTAATTTACTTCAACTTGTAAATTCAAAGGGTAGTAAATTAGGCAACGGAATAACACTTCCTATATCAAGTGGTGGGGGTACAAGTCAGTATTTACATATAAAATATTCAAGTACAGGAGCGCCACAGTTAGCAGGACAAATATCAGATATACCAAACGCATATATAGGCTTATGTGTAGATACAAATGCAGATTCTCCAACAAATCCAAAAAATTACACTTGGTATAATTGGAAAGGAGACAATGGAGATACTGGTGCAACTCCAAATTTACAAATAGGAACAGTAACTACACTTGAGAGTGGAAGTAATGCAACTGCATCAATTACTGGAACAACTGAAAATCCAGTATTGAATTTAGGTATTCCAAAAGGAGACAAGGGAGATACTGAGACATGGGAAAAAGTTATTGAAACAACTTTTGGAGAAGAATGTTATGCTTTTACTGTAACAAAAGATAAAGATGAAAATTCATTAAACTTAAAAGAAGGTTTTGTTTTTGTAACAGTTAGTCAACCTAAAAATACATCATCAAATCAAACTTTTGCAATAGGATTCCAAGATTGGGTATCAAGTTTCAACTCAAAGGCAAGCATACATAATATAAATTTGTTTAAAAATTATGAATTTTATAGATATGGATTTTATTTTAGAGTAATTAATAATTATTTATTTTGTCAATCAATTGCTAAATGCAGGGTAGGAGTAGGTACTCCAAAATTTAATAATTTTTCTGCATCTACTCCAAATACAGCTGATTATTGTTCAATTGCAACTTTTAGAATTTTACAAAATAATTTAACATATGTTGATAAAATTACCGTAGGATTAGATATATCAACAACGGGTTTATTTTCAGCAGATTCTATTATGGAGGTGTGGGCTAAATGTTAGTTAAAAGAGTTATAGATGGAAAAGTTATAGAAACAGAATTGACACAAGAAGAAATTGACGCTCAAAAAAAACAAAATAAACCAGAAGAAATAACAATAGAAGAAAGAGTTAGTGCAATCGAAGAAGTTATTTTAAATTTATTGTAAGGAGGTAAAATTATGTACAACTTTTTATTAAATATGTGGATTATGAAAAAAGTAAATGAAGAATATTTACAAAAGAGAGTTTCAAAAGGACAAATAACTCAAGATGAATATGAAATGATAATTGCTACACCTCAAATATAAATATAGAAAAATACACCCCCTTTTATTATAATGATAAAAGGGGGTGTATATATGGGAAATAGTGAAATTAGCTTATTAAGTAAGTATCGAACTCAATTAATGGGTTTAGCTATGCTATTAATATTCCATACAGGTATTAATGTTAAAAGTGTAAATGTTATAAGGAGTATAAAAGATATTGGAGATATGGGTGTAGATATATTTTTATTGTTATCAGGTATAGGTCTATATTTTTGCTATTATTAGTTTAATAATTAGTTTACTAATTGTAAATCCAAATATTATGTTTATATTCCACTATCTTTAAGTATCTGTTTATTAGCAACAAAGTTACTAGATAAATTTAGCGATGGTAAATTTAAAATATTAACATTTTTAGGTATATATAGTTTAGAAATATACTTATTTCATGAAAAAATATTATGGATTTTATCATTTTCAGAAAGAATAAAAGTTATAGATAAATACCATATAGTATTAAATATTATTGCATATTTAGTAGCTATGGTAGTAGCATATTTATGGAGTAATATTGTATCAAAAACTATATCAAGAAAACAAACTATTACAGGCTAGATTGATTTCTAGTCTTTTTTAATACGCATTTAGTTCGCAATTTAAAAAGATTGCGTATATAAATTTAAAATAAACACATAATATAAACGTACACAAAACCAGCTGTGTATTAACTCTAATTACTATTTGTATAATGTGTGGAAATAGGAGAGGATTAATTCTTCTCCTATTTTGTTTTTATAAAAAGATAAATGAAGAGAGGAAAAATATTAAAATAATTAATAAAGAAGGGAGATTAAGAAATGAAATTAAGTGATTTAACATTAGATATGATTAGAAGTTCATATGATGTGGAAGTAAATAACGAAATAGAAACTGTTTTAGTTTATAATATATTTGGTGAGAATAGAAATGAATTAAAAGAAAAAATATCTAAAGGACTAGAACAAGGATTAGAAGAAAAAGCATTAATGGAACTTATATATAAAAAGGCGTTTGAATTAGCTACGGATTTAGAATTAGACGAAGATTTAATAGAATCAATAAATAAAGGTAAAAAAGAATTAATGTTTATTGCACAAGATGTAGATGAAATAGTAAGTGAAATTGTTATAGAAGTTATGTTAGAAAAACAAAATCTATTAGCAAATATGACTTCATTAACTTTAAGCAAAAGAATATTATTAGAGGCTGAAAAATTAGAAATATTAAATAAACAATGTGAAAAATTGGAAGAGGAAATACAAGAAATGAAAAAAGGTGATTAATTTGGTTGTAAATGATATTGAAAGTGCAGTCAATTATATTAAATCCGTTGTTTCTACTGCCATGACACCTATGGCAAATAAAATGGTAGAGATAATGCAACGAGAAGTAAATGAACAAATATATGCTGACCATGAACCATCTGTATATGAACGTACAGGGCAAATGGGAGAAATAGCACAAATATCAAGTATTGATATGAATTGTGCTGTAGTAGAATTCCAAGATAATGGGGATTGGACAAGTGTATCAACGGGAGAACATTTCTTTCCTATTATAGGTTGGGAAGCAGGTAAAGTTTGGAGTTTTAAAAGTGATAATGTAGTTGCTTATTATCCTCCAACAACTATTATACCAGATTCGCAAGTTAAAATAGCTCAACAAATACCAACTGAATTGAAACGATATTTAATAGAGCAAGGTTTAGATGTTATATAGAAAGGCAGGTGAGATTAATATATGGCAGATTTAACTATTAGATTAAAAACTTCTGTAGACGGAAGTGGAGCAGAACAAGAAGTTACAAAACTGAAAGAGAAATTAGAAAAAAAAGAAGTTAATCTAAAATTTGATACGACAAAAATGAAATCTCAAATGGAGGAACTTCAAAAAGTATTAAATAATGCTTTTAAACTTAAAGACGACCAATTAAACAATCTTAAACAGATACAGAATACTTTGAAAGAAATAAATTCTTTAAGTAAAGACGTACAAAAAAATTTATTTGGCAGTGGTTCTACTAAAACTTCTACTGGTAATAAAGAATTAGATAATACTATAGCTAAATATAAAGTTTTACAAAAACAATCAGAATCACTCCAAAAACAAATGTCTAAAACTATAAATACTCAAGCTTATAACGAATTAGAAACTAAATTATCAAAAATTAACAGTGAGATGCAATCTACTGCACAAAAAATGGACAACTTAAAAAATAAATCTAATATAGATATAAGTAGAGATTTAATAAGTTCATTTGATAAAATTCAACAAAAGGCTAATAACACCTCTGAACAAATTAATAATATGTTCAAAAATAAAAACTTAACAAGCTCACAGGTGGGACAACTCCAAGAACTTCAAAATAAAATCAATGATATTAAAGTTGCTGATTTAAGTAAAATATTAAAATCCGATGAAGCATATGAGAAGATACATAATTTAAATGCAGAGATTAGCAATGTTTCAGTATCGTTAAAAGGATTAAACGGCTCAATTACATTCACTGATAAGGTAAATACATCTGTCGCTAAGTTAGAATCTCTTAAAGCTAAACTTGCTGAATTAGGAACGAGTAAATTTGCTAATACATCTGGAATACAAGAGCTAATAACTCAAATAGAACAATATCAATCAAAACTGCGAAATATAGACCCTAATACAGAAGGTGCTAAAGCTGAATTTGATGGTTTAAAAAATAAAATATCGGAATGTGAAAATAAATATAAACAATTTGAGAGTGAAATTTCTACTAAAAGAGCTAATGTAAAATTTGATGCAGATTTTAATAAAGTATCTCAAGATTTAGCAAACTTAACAAGAAGATGTCAAGAATTAGGAGCTTCATCATCTAAGGTAGAAGAATTTAAACAAAGACTACAAACTATAGCTAGTATAAGTAATTTAAAAGATAGGGATGCAGAGTTAAAAGCGTTAACTAAAGATGTGAGTACTTTTTCTAGTAGTCTATCTAATATTAACGGAAATGGTATAAATGGTGTCGCTAATGGAGCTAGAAGTGCAACTCAAGCAATGAATATATTAGGAAATGCAACCAAGAAAACGTCTGGATTTTTCAGTAATTTAGCCTCTATGTTATCAATGTATTCAATACCAAATATGATTGGTAGACTTATCACTCAAGGTATATCTTCAATTCCTAGTACTATTATTGATACAGATACGGCTATTAAAAAATTATTAAAAGTTGCACCAGACACCTTTACAGGAACAGCCAAGCAATTAGATTGGTTAACTCAAAAAGCAAGTGAGGCAGGTCAAGAGGTTGCCAGAAGTAGTATTGATATAATTGATTCCACTGCCGAGGCATTACAATCTGGTTTCCATAATGTCAGCAAAGCTTTACAATATGCTAAAAATGCATCTATGTTTGCCAACGTTATAGATACAAGCCAAGCAGATGCAGATAAATACTTGAAATCAACATTAGCATCTTATGGTGGTGTTGCAAACTCATTAGATAAAGTTACAATGAAAGTCAAAGGTAACACCAAAGAAACTACCAAAATGATGCAAATGATGGATATGGTCAACTATGCAAACAACAACTATGCTGTTACAGGTAAAGACGTATCTGAAGCAATGATGCGTTCATCTTCTGTTGCGAAAACATTAGGTGTTAGTATGCAAGAGTTGGTTGCTATTATAATTGCAGGGCAAGAACCATTACAAAATGCAAGTAAATTAGGTAATGGTTTAAAAACAATCATGCAAAACATGGCAGGTTGGAAAACAAGTGCCAAAGACGGTAGCATTTCAATGAATAAAACAGCAATGGCTATAGAAAAAATAACTGGAATTGATATGCACGATTCAAATGGTCAAGTTAGAGATTTCTATGACATCATGGGCGATATAGCAGGAATGTGGGATAAATTAGATAAAAAAAGTAAATCTTCTGTAGCTGAAGCGATTGCAGGTATATAAATTAATAGTTTAAAAGGTTTAAAAATAATTAATAAAGGAAAGAATAAAAAAAGGGGGGTGAATATTATGATGGAGGAAACTTTAGAAAAATATAATTTGGGTTTAAAAATGTATTTAGAAGGAGTATCTACAGCTAGAATCAGTAAAGAATTAAAAATTTCAAGAAGTAGATTTTCTTCTTATTTAAAAAACCAAGGTATAAAAGTTAATATTATGCCACATAAAAAGAAGATAAACGATGATATATTTGAGAAAATAGACTCTGAAGAAAAAGCTTATTGGTTAGGATTTTTATATGCCGATGGAAGTATTTCAAGTGGTAAAAGAAATGATATAGAACTTTCTTTACAATTATCAGATAAAGAGCATCTTCAAAAATTCAAAGATTTTATAGGGTTTGAGGGAAAATTAATTGTAGATGATTTTAGATGTAGAGCATCTTTTAAAAATAAAAAAATGAAGCAAGATTTAATTAAATTAGGATGTACTCCTAGAAAATCATTGACATTAACTTTTCCAACAGAAGAACAAGTTCCTAAAGAATTAACACCTCATTTTATAAGAGGGTATTTAGATGGAGATGGTTGTATTGTTTGTACTAAAAAACATCAAAGTATAGAAATATTAGGAACTAAAAATATCCTAGAAGGTATATGTTTGAATACAAATATCCCATTGGGGAGAATTTACAAAACGAATTGTAAATCTAATGATATCTTTAGATTAGTAACTAATAAAAAAGAAGATGTATTAACTTTTTGTGATTATATTTATAAAAATTCAAATATATATTTGGAAAGAAAATTTAAAAAATATAAACTATTAATTAAATATTATGCCACTCATGGTAGAAATATCATGTAGATTAGAGGGGTGTATCGGTCAACTAAATCAAAAGATTAAGGTGGTAAGAGAGCCTAAGTCCTTAACGGATATGGTAATACCGAGGGTGTCTTAACAGAGAACATCCGTAACGCATAGTAGGTGAACGATATTGTTAGTAATAATCCTACCACGAGCCTCCTCCACAACATTATACAGTAATGTTTGAGATGGATTTGCAACCATCAATACCTAACGTTAAACGAGGGTGAAAATGTATGCTAGGCTTATAGGAAACTATAAGAGGTAGAGGATAAAAAGCCTTTACGATAATAAACCGAAAAACCAGTTGAACGTTTTCACAGCAATAATGAGTAACTGGAGTCAAGCAGAAAAATTCTTAAAAGAATACGAAAATGGCGACACTTTCGGAAGTTCAATGAAAGAAAATGCGAGATATATAGACTCTGTACAAGGGAAACTTACATTATTGCAAGAAAAATGGAGAAGTATAATTAATACTGCCATAAGTGGTAATACGGCAAAACAATTTTTAGATATTGGTATAACTGTATTAGATATAATAGATAAGATTATTAAAAAATTAGACGATGCAGGAGTAGCACTTCCCGTAATAGCAGGTGCAATTTCTGGTCTTTTTCAATCATTAAAATTTAATCGAAGCGGTGGATTTGAAGCATTAATTAATCAAGAAAGAAGATTAAAAGCCGAAGCTTTAAGTACAACTACTGCACTAGAAGGACAAGCCACTGCAACACGACAAGCATCTAGTGCTACAATGATTGGAACTACTAATCCAGGATTCTTTGCAACAATAAGAGAAGGATTTCAAGCTAGTTATCTTGGAAAAACTATAAATGTAATGAGAGGAATAGGCACTTCGTTTAAAGAGGCTCGTCAATCATCTGGGGTATTTGCCTCTGGATTAACAGCAGTTAGAAGTGCTTTAACAGGTGTAGAGGCTAAAGCATTAGGAACAAAAGTAGCTTTAGGAGCTATGAATTTAGCTATGACTGCTGTAAATATGGGTGTAGGTATGCTTATATCGTGGGGAATAGGTAAAGTTATCCAACATTTTACAGACGAGGCTAATAGACTTAATGACGCTTTAGAAAAAAATGCAGAAAATATAACTAATTTGAACAATAAAGTAACTAGCTCAACAAAAGCAAAAACAAATCTTTCAAATATTAGAGACGAATATAAAAAATTATATGATACGGTAGATAAAACTTCTGAACAGCAAGAAAGATTTAAAGAGTTACAACAACAAATAATTGATATTTGTGGTGAAGATATTGTCTTGGGTTAATAAATAGCCCCTATAATAAGAAATTATTATTAGAAAACATATTGAATTGCTGGAAAACCCTTAGAGCCTTAATACCACAACGTAATTAGTAATGATAAGCGTGATGGTTTTAAAAAGTTTAAGGATTGGGCAATCAGCAGGTAAGAATTATTTTATTAATTTTTTAAAAGAAATAAATAAAAATAATTAATAAAATAATTAAACTTCAACGACTATCTCGAAAGAGAGTACACTTAAGTGAGTGGAAGTGGTATGTGCCTAGTAACAGGTAAAGATATAGTCTCAACGTCTAGTGAAAACTAGAGAAGTTCATAAGAGAACTGCATAAGATTAACGACCTTATGTGAAGATATTGTATGATAAAGATAATAACCCGATTTTATCAATGGGTGGAGATATTGATAAATTAATTGCAAAATATGATAAATTAATCAAGAAACAGCAAGAGGCTCTAAATCAAGAATATAAAGACCAACAAAGAAACGCTACAGACAAAATGAATGAAGGACAAGGATTTGCTGGTAAAGATGGGGCTTTCAATAAACAAGCAATTAAGGAATATAATAGACAAATAGAAAACATCAGAAAAAAGAAAAGTGAACTTAACAATACATTTACTCAAACAGGTGATTCAGCATGGCTAGAAGATTATTCAGAAAGGCTTGCTAAATTAAGTGATACTTACGCTAGTGCTAAAGAGGCAGTTGTAGATGCCGAAGCAAAAATAAGTGCCGAATCTCAAAAAATAAATAAAAGTATAGTAAACTCTTTGTCTATAGGTGATGGTTTTAGTAAATTAAAAAGTGACGTTCAATCTGAAATGATAGAAGTTGTAAATGGATTAGATTTTTCTCAATTAACAAGTGGACAACAAAGTTTATTTGAATCAAATATGAAGAAAATGTTTGATTCTGGAACAATAGATAAGTCAATAAGAAAATTGTATGATTTGCAACAAGCATATGCAGATACAAGTGACATTACTGCTTATGAACAAGGAATTGAAAAATTAATCCCTTCTTTAGCTAAATTATGGGGAGTAAATGAAGATGTAGCTAGAAGTATGGTGGAATTACCAGAAAGTGCTAAAATGGCTCAAAATGCTATGGATGCTTATTTACGTTCTTTTGGTAAAAACATAAACATGACAGATAAAGAAACTAAAGATTTGATGGCAACATGGGACGCTTACAATAATTTTCTTCAAGATTTAAGTGGTCTTGATACAGTAGAAAAAGACGGAAAAATGGTTTATAATATCAAAGAAGTTAAAGCCACTTTAGAAGATAGTAATTTACCAGACAAAGTAAAAGACTTGGTTAATAAATTAATGGGTGACGGTGAATTTTCTTTAGACGATATGGAATTAACAGCTAAATTATCTCAAATTTATGTAGAAGACGATGAAGAAACTAGAAATAATTTAATTCAAGACGTTCAAAATCTTGTAGATAAACAATTTGGAAAAGGTAAAATAGACGTAGGTAAACTGTTTGTTACAGGGGAATATGCTGTATCTGATGACGATAAAAAGAAAATAGATGACGCTTTTGCAAGTTTTAAACAATTTGACGGAAAAGATGAAATAGTAAAAACTTTAAGAGCGAATATAGAAAATACCGACCAAGTTGAAAATTATGCTAAATTAATGGATAATTTAAGAGGTAAAGATAAAGACATTGAAACATTTTTTAAAAATAACATTCAAGATTTATCTGAATTAGAATCTTATGAAGACATGATTCAATGGGTATTTGACCACCCAGAAGCAGTAACAAAATGTCACATAAATGTTTTAGGTGAAGATACAATAAAAACTGCTAAAGCTGAAATAGATAGTCTATTAAATGAAAAAGATGAAAAAGACATAAAAGTAAAAATAGATAAAGCTTTAGCTCAAGGTGACATAGCAACCGTAATGGACTTAATAGGGCAATTACCAGCAGAAAAACAAATTGAAGTTGGAGTAGCATTATCTAACGCATTAGATGAACTTGGAACTGTAGATGCTATACAATTAAAAAATAAAGTTGTAGATGTTACCGTAATGGCTTTTCAAGCATTACAGCAACTTTATGCACTTCAAGGATTAAAAATTCCAGAGAAATATATTAAAATAATTAGTAATAGTGCTGATGTAGCAAATAAATTAGATAGTTTGAAACAACAAATAAACGAAATACCACGAAGTATATCAATAATGGCTACTTTAACCTATACAGAAAAAGGTAAATCAAAAGTCCCCCATAGTGGAAAGGGAAAATCAGTAATGTGGGGAGATTCTATAGGTGAATTTTCTAATATAGAAGATAATCCTTATTCTGTAGAGCAGTTGAGTGCTACACCAATGGTGACTTCACAACCTGTAGTAACTGCAAATGATGTAAACACAACAACTCCTACTTCAGATAGTTCTGGTGGAATAAGTACTTATGCTACAAGAGATTTTAATAGCATAGGTGATATAGAAACAGCTTTAACTCCTATAAACCTTGAATATCAAAATGTATTAGATATGATTGAGTACTCCGTTGAATTATTTAAAGAATTACAATATAGAATTGAAACAGTAACTAAGAAAACTTCATTATTAGATAAACAAATGGAAAAAGCAGTAGGTACTGAAAAAATTAAATATCTTAAACAAAAAAATAAATTATTAGAAGAACAGGCTAAACTTCAAAAAGAATATTATGACGATTTAATTTCTGAAAGAGAAACACTTCAACAAAAACTTCAAAAAGAAGGATTCAAATTTAATGAAGATGGGAATATGACTAACTATGAAGAAAAATTATTGGCTATGCAAAAAGAATATAAACGACTTCAAGATGTAGCCGATAAATCTTCTAAAAGTAGCTCTTCTAGTGGTTCTTCAAATAATACAGCAAGCGATAAAGCTAGTAAATATAAAGAAGAATTGGATAAACTTACAAACTTAGCTAATAAATATTATGATATACAACAAAGTGATATATTTAGTTGTGAAGAACAATGGCAAGAAATGAAAAATACAATTAAAGAAAATAATGACGAAATTGAAAAACTAACTAGAGAAGATAAATTGTATAAATTTAGCAACGCCATAACTCAATTAAAAAATCAATTCGATATACTAGGAAATAAAATTGATATAATAGATGTTAAACTAGAAAATTCAAATGGAGTAGATACAATTAAATTGACAGAAGAAAAATTAAAACTTATGAATGAACAACTATCTAAACAAATGGATTTAATGACTAATATGAAAAATAAGATTCCTACATATCAAGAAAGTTTATCTAAATATGGTTTCACATTTGATGTAGAAGGAAATGTAAGTAATATAGACGAAGTATTAAACAGTTTTCAAAACAGTGAAGATTTGGAAAAAGTTAATGATTTATTAGAAGAATATACTTCTTTAATAAATGACGATTTAGCCGACGCAGAAAAAAATTATGCTGATTTACAAAAAAACATAGTAGATTTACAAAAAGATAAACTTAATAAAGTGAAAGACATAGAAGATAAAATCACAGATGTAATAAAAGATGAAATAGATAAACGTAAAGACGCTATAGAAAAACAATATGACAAAGAAAAAGAATTAATAGAAAAAAGAAGAGATGATTATAAAAAACAACGTGATGAAGATGATTATGCAAAAAATTTAAAAGAACAACAAGACGAAATTGACACTATTAATAAAAAAATAGAATTAGCAAAACGAGATAATTCTATGAGTGGTAAATCTAAGTTGAAAGAATTATTAGACGATTTAAAAGAAGCTCAAGATAAATTAGATGAAACAGTTCAAAATAAGGTTGATGAAGACATCGATAATATGTTCCAAGAACAATTAGACGCTTTAGATAAAAAGAAAGAAGATATGACACAAAATATAGATGACACTTATACTCCACAAAAAATAGCACAAATGGTTAAAGATGCGATGATGACTAATACTTTTACTGATTTAAATGGTAATATTACCAATTTACAAGATAAATTGATTGACTTTGCAGAAACAAGTGGAGACGCAGTAGGAATATTAGGTGATTCAATTAAAACAGAATTGTGTGATAATCTTGAAGTAGCTTTGGATTATTTAAAAGACTATAAAGATATATTTAAAGAACTTGGATTCAAACAATTAGGAAATGTAAATTATAAAGAAGGTATGAATAAAGATACAACTTCTAAAACATTAAATGTGGGTGATATCAATATTAATGTTGAAGGAAGTGTTGATGAAAATGTTCTTGATGACATGCAAGAAATGATTAATAAAACTTTAAAAGATATTGTTAATAAATCATTATAGAGGGTTAATATATTAGCCCTCTTTTATAAGGAGGGTGATGTAATTGTTTAAAAGTCAATATTTTATTTGGAAAGGAAAACAATCTAAAGATAAATTTTTAAGTATATTAACCACTGATAATGATGTTCTAAATGATTTTGGAGTTCCATATAATAAAACATTAGAAAAAGAAGATAATTTAGATTTATATAATGAAAAAGAAGAAGAACCCGAAGATATAATATTGCAATTATATTTAGAAAAAGACGGAATGCCTTTAATATGGACTGGTGAAAATTTTAGAGAAATTAAAAAATGGTTAGTAAGTGATGACTTTGAAGAATTTATTTCTTATGACAATTTAGATTATGTGTATTATTTAAAATGTACGAAAATACAAAAAAAATTTACATACGGTGAACCTAAAGGTTGTATAGAAGTTACATTTAAACCTTTAAGTCAATATGCATATAAAAAAGTAATTATAGAAAAAGAAGTAAAAGGTAAAGAATTAATAGATATACATAATAGTGGAGACTTAAATTATGAACCTATAATTGTAATTGAAAGTAATTGTAAAAGAAATCAAAAAGTAAAAGTAAACGATTTTATAATAAATAATTTACTTGAAGAGGAAACTATTAAAATAGATAATAAAATGTGTTTAGTTAAATCCAATAAACGATATTATCCTATATCAGATTGTAATAGAAAATGGATTACTTTAAAACAAGGAGATAATCAATTAATCGTTGAAGGAGAATGTAATATAATTATTTATTGTAGTTTCCCAGAAGTAATATAGGTGATGGATATGAATGATGTAATTATTAAGGAATTAAAACCAATACAAGAGATTGTATTAACAAAATTAAATGGAGACGTTATTGCAGAAATACCTATATTTTATTTAACAGAAGAAAGTAGAAATATCGACGAGGTAGATACGATAACTTTTACAATGCCTTTGAGATATAGAGACAATTTCTCAAAGAAGATAGTAAATTATTATGTATATGATGAAGTTATAGCAGAAAGATTAATATGTGTTGATGGTGAATATTTTGTGATTAAAGAAATAAATGAAAATCAATCAAATCATACAAAAGAAATTACTGCTTATGGATTAGAAAAAAAATTAGAAAAAAACACAATAGCTTTATCAGATTGTGGACTTATGTTAAAAGATAAAGATGAAGAGACGGATACTTATTCTTTTGACGAATATTTATACCAACAAACAGGTTGGAGATTAGGTCATATAGACGATTCAGTTAGATATATGGACAATGGGGAACCTAAACTTCGTATGCAAGAGGAAACAAATACTTCTTTTTATTCATTTATAACCGAAACCATTGCAGAACAATTTTGTTGCGTCCCTGTGTTTGATAGAAAAAATAAATTAATAAATCTATATGATATTGACGGATTTGGAAATGATTTAAAATTAGTTTTAAATAAAGATAATTACTTAAAGTCATTGGAAAAAACTTTTAATTCTTCCGATATTGTAACTAGATTAATTCTTGAAGGTAATGAAGAAGAGTGTATAGTAGAGGAGGCAAATCCAACGGGATTAAATTATATTGAAAATTATTCATATTTTATAGAAAATGAAGATATGAGCAAAGAATTAATTAGAGCTTTAAAACTATTTGAAGAATTAACTCCTAAAAGAATGGAAAAATGGAAAGAATATGTAAGTTTAAAAACACAAAAAAATTCAGAATTGTCTACATTGGATTCTTCAGAAAATATACTTATGACTAAATGTAATCAATTACAAAATATAATAGACGGTTATACAGATATGGAAACTGAAGAAGAATATTATTTATTAGATGATATAAAAAGTGAATTAGATGTATCTAATTTAGAATTGCAATCTGTTTCAAGTCAAATATATAAAATAGAAAAAGAATTAAAAGAATTAGATATTAAAATTAATAGATTAAACAAATTATGTAGAAGAGAGACATCAGAAGACGAGGCAGGGAATTTATTATTTGATGAAAAATTATTAAGTGAATTAAAAGATTATATTTATTATGATACATATTCAGATGATAGTTTTGTAGATGCTAATGAATTAATAAAAACAGGAAAACATATTTTAGAATCTAAATGTAAACCTACGGTAGAATTCTCGATAGATTCAGTGAATTTTGTAAATAGATTGTTGGGTGATAAAAGTAGATTGAGTCCAGAAATTCAATTAGGTTTAGGAGACGTTATATCTACTTACGATAAAGAAAGAGATAAAGAAGAATTAGTTTTTTTTACAGGTTGGACTATGAATTATGAAGATAATAAATTAGGTTTAACCTTCTCGAATAAAAAAACTAATAAAGAAGATACTAGAGTAATTGCTGATTTATTAAAAAAATCAAAAGAAACAAAAAAAATTATATCAGTTAATAAATGGTTGTGGAATAAACAAAAATACAATAAAGTTAATAGTACATTAATGACTGGTATGGATTTAGACTTAGATTTTTCCCCTAATAAAGCTTACGTTGACAGTGTTTCAAGTGTAGATTTAAATCAGCATACTTTAAATATAAATTTAAATGAAGAATATATTTTAAAGGCGACAATACTACCAGATACAGCTAAAAATAAAAATGTAATATGGATTAGTAGTGATGAAAACATTGCAAGTGTAAGTGACGGTGTAATAGTAGGAAATGGATATGGAGCTTGCATAATAACCGTAATAACAGAAGACGGTAATAAAACAGATACTTGTAAAGTAGTTGTAGAAGTTGATATGGGGGATAGTAGTAATGTTAATGTTACAGGTATCAGATTAAATACAAATTCATTAGAAATAGATAAACATGAATCAGTTTATTTATTACCTACAGTAATTCCTACTAATGCGAATCAATCAATAACATATATTAGTTCCGATGGTAATATAGCTAAAGTATCAAATGAGGGATTAATAACAGGTGTAGGTCAAGGAAAATGTACTATAACAGCTATATCAAATAAAAATGCTAAAATAAAAGCATCTTGCACAGTTACGGTTAGTGGTAAAGAGGCAGAAATAAATATAGATGATTTAGACGAAGTATTAATTATAGGAACAAAAAGAATCCAAAATCTACAAGAGTATAATTTAGCCCCAAAAATGACGTATTTTGGAAATATTGTTGAAGATTTTGATATTACAACTTATCCATCCGACCCAAAAGCTATCGTTGTTATGTTAGGATTAAACAATGATTCCCTATGTGACATAAGCAAAATAAAGACATTGTTAAATTCTATAAAAACTAAATACACAGGAAAATATATATTTGTAGCAAATGAATTGCCTGTCGGTATAAATTATGCAACTGTAGATTATAGCTATGAACAATTAAATAGTCAAATTAAAAATTATAATAATACATTACAAAAAATCGCAAATGAATTAGGATTAAAATCTATAACAGTTCAAGGTGGAATGGTTGAAAGCGATATATTAGCTTCACATTACACTTATAATGGATTAGACTTAAATGTAGTAGGATGTAAAATGTTATTAAATAATATCAAATATCAAATCAAAAATAATGTTGGTTCTTTTATTCCTCCAGATGATAATGAAGACAGTGGGACAAATGGAGTAAATCCTATAAGAGAAAAGATTATGGAAAAAGCTGAAGAAATAGTTAGAATGTGTGTAAACCATCAAGCTAATTACAGTCAAAGATATAGAACAATAAGTTATAAAGCTCCAAATACCATTAAATCGAGAACTGAATATGTATCTGGCACTTTATATACACAGCCTTCATGGGTGGTGCTAAATCAAACAATAGGCTATGACTGTAGTTCATTTACTGGCGTATGTTATGAATATGCTGGAATTGAATATCTAAAAGGATTGTCATGTAGTGCAGGTAGCTTACAAACCGTATGTAAAAATCATGGAGCTGAATTTTGGAGGTATACTGGACAAGAAAGTGTTGATAAGTTAAAAGAAGGCGATATTATAATGGTCGCTAATTATAATGTTACAGATAGTAATATGACAACGGTTAGTACTCACCATGTTATGATTAGTGGTGGAGGAAATACAGTTTTACATGCTAGTGGATTTACTTCTGGTATATTAAAACAAAAAATTAATTTTACAAATAAACATTTCTTTATAAGAATTAAAGAGGTAGCTGAAGCTGATAAAAACATTTCTAATGGAAATACAAATATTGGTAATGGTGTAGAAGAATATAAGAACTGTTTCAATGAACAAGGTATTATAAATGGACATGAATATATTTACAAATTTAAAGGATTAAGATGTACGTGCTATAACGCAACCGAAAACGATAAAGGTGGACGTTCTGGATTAGGTACTCATATGGGTAAAACTTTTGGTTGTGGCAATTTAAGCTACGGTACATTAGTATATTTTCCAGAATTAGATGGCAAAATATGGACTAATGCAGATGGTAGTCAAATTAAATTAGATGGTATACTTATGGCTACAGATTCGGGAATTTTAATGACAGATTGCGATATCGTGGCAGGTTCTACTATACAAGCCTGTACTTCAAATTGGACTAATCCAAAACGTTTAGATGGTTATGTAATTAAATGGGGTACAAGTAATATCAAAAATTACAGTTTTACTGACACTTACAAAATAGCATACAATAATGGTAGTTTGTCAAGATTTAAAACAGCATTTAAAAATTATATGAATAATGGAGATGGCGTATTAATTAATTTCACTAAATTCTATGATACAGACAAAAACATTAGAAATACTATTTATTGGACAATATTAAATAGTTAAAATAATCAATAAAGAGGGTATAACATCCCTCTTTAAAAGAAGGTGAAAAAATGGCGATTGAAAATAATAGCCCCACACAAAAATATATTTATATTAAAGATTTAGTTATTAAATATTCAGAAAAATTATATCCAATAAATAATATATACACCAGTAATAAATATGTTTATTGGAAGATAGAAACTTCTGATTTAGTAAGTTCAAATAATAAATTAGATGAAGAGGAAAATTTAATATTTATAATTAAAAACATAGAGGGCATAGGAGTAACAACTACGACAGATTTATTAGATATGTTATTTGATGGGTATGACAAAAAGTCGATAGCAGAGAAACTTCAGAATGTGAATGAGAACAATAAATTTTATAAAAAACAATTAGAAATTACTCAAAATAATATAGAAAGTTTATCAAAAGAATATCAAGAAAACTTATCATTTGAACAAATTAAAGAATTATTAAATACAGCAATAATAAATTCCAATTCTTTAATGATAGATTTAAAGACTGTATTAATAGATAGATTATCAGACGAGACATTTAATTCAGCTGAAAAAGCAGATGTTAATTATAGACTTGACATAATCAATAATAAATTTGAAGAAATGCTAGGATACAGTGACGCTTTAATTGATATGATGGCAGAAGATTCTAATGACGTAGACACAACATCTTTTTTAGAATATCAACTATCTTTGCAAAAAATGCTGGCTGATTTAATTGTAGAAATTAAAATTATCACAGAGGGCAGTGAAGAAAATATAACATTAGCAGATATTTCTTCCATAACATCTAATATAACTACGATATTGATAACATTATCCTCTTTTAAAGATTCATGTAGTACAATATTGTCTATAGGTTCAGAAGGCGAAAAAACATTAGGAGCTTCAAGTACTATATCAGATGAAGTTTATAATACAAATGCTAGAATAGATGATTTATCTAGTAATATGAATGAATTACAGGCTTCACTAATTAATTCATTCGCTAAAGAACAACAAACTATTCAAGGATACTTTGATGCGAATCAAAAGTACAGTAATGACATGTTACCTATAACTAATTCGTTGCTAAACGTGGATGGAAAATTAACGGTGGCACAATATAATTCATTGGACGCTTTAGCAAATGGAATGGTTAATTACGTTTCTAAAATAGAAGCTAGTTATCAATCTTACTATAATAATGAGAAGTTAGGCAATAATAATAAACAATTATTAAAAGAATATTTTGATGATTTTAAAACAAAACATACAAATTTCATTAATTCAATACGAGTAGATATGAAAGATTTAATTTTTAATAAAGACGAGAGAAAAGAATTTAATATAAGATTAGCATTATATAGGGAAGCTAGAAATAAATTGAACTCACAAATGTTAAACTGTATAAATTTAATTAATTCAGCAACAAGTGAAGTTAATTTACAACAAATTGAAAAAAGATTAAATGATAAAATCTTAGAAGTTCAAAATCAAGTTAATGATTTAAATTCTAAAATAGGAAATATAAATTCAAGATTATCTAACATAGAATCAAGATTAGATGCTCTTGAAAATAATACAAATGTTTAGAAAGGAGTAAATAGATGAAGAAAGAATATTCAATAATTATTAATAAACAAAAGAGTATTTTAAATCGTCAGCTATCAATATTTCAACACGATAAAGGTATAGATATATATTTCAAATTGATGGATACTGATTATTTAGATTTAAGTTCTAATTATTTGTTATCTGATATAGTATTAGTTAGTCCTTTAAAAAAACAAATAAAATCAGATATAGTACCTATTATAGATAATAAAATATTATTTACAATCAATAATGAAATAATGAATCAAATTGACGAAATAGGAAATTATCATGTTCATATTAGAATTTATGATGATAAAGGTGGAAGAATAAAATTACCTTATTTTATAATGTCAGTTGAAGAATGTGAAGTGGACGATGACGATTTATCTTATGGAACAGTTGACGGAACAGCAATAGACAACACAAAAGTTGCTAAATATGGAAAAGAATTAAAAACTTTCAATGACGATGGGTCTTATAATAGAACTATTTGGATATCTGGAGATGTAATTACCGATTCTAAATTGAATAAATTAGAACAAGCAACTAGCGAAATCAGAGATGAAATATTACAACATAAAACAAAATTAATAGAATTAGAAGAAAGTAAAGGCTATACAATTAAAAAGGGTACAGAAGATACACCTATAATAATATCAGAATTAAGTAAAGGTTCTTATATATTAAAAGGTTGGGCAAAAGATTTTAATTCTAGTACTGAAATAATATATTTAGATGGTAATAGAAATTATGCATACATAACAAGTAATACAGATACTTATACATACGGTTTATGTTGCTTTGATGAAGATTATTTTAAACTATATAGATTTAATAAAGTTAAATCTATAAAAGAATACGTTCCAGACAATTTAGTAAAAATAACTGCTGAAGATGAAAAATTAACTCTTACTGGAGACAAATATCAATATTTAGTTTGTAATGATATTAATGTAATAATACTCCCTTCTATTGATGGATTTGCTGAATTACATTTATACATAAGACCTGCAACCGATAATTTGGTAATAATATTCCCTGCAATTAGATGGAAAACTAAACCAGATATAATAAAGGATACATTAGTTGAAATAAAATTAACATATATTGATGAAATGTGGTTTGGAGATGCCCACATTTGTGGAGATGTGTATATAGGTCAAACTTCTGATTCTACAGATTTAGATGTAACTTATCAAGATTATAAAGATATAATATCGAGTACGTTAGGAAAGGATTATGTTGTAAATGAATAATTTAAGTACAAATTTAAAAAGAATAGTAGAATCTTTAAAATTATACATAAATCAAAGACTCAAAGATACTATAGGAGAAGGAACATTAGAAACTTCGAGTAAAGACATAATAGGAGCTATTAATGAAGTTAATAGAAATAAAGGTACTGGCAGTGGTGGCTTACCTAGTGGTGGTAAAACAGGTCAAATATTGGCTAAAAAATCAAATACAGGATATGACGTAGAATGGAAAAATGAAACAACTTACACCCATCCAGTTTCTCATCCAGCCACAATGATTACAGAGGACTCAACACACAGGTTTGTTACTGATGCTGAAAAAAACAAATGGAACAATATTACAACGTCTGAATCAGATTTATCAAAGATAGCTATAGTTTGTGGTGATAAATTATCTAGTGATATATCTGATTCCGAAAGAATACAAAGAGCAATTAACAGCTCAAATGTTGGAGATATTATATTATTACCAAAAGGTGATATAGAAATACATAAAACAATAGAGTTGAAACCAAATAGAACTTACATGGGTAACGGTTGGGGTGGTTCAATAAAAGCTTCAGATAATGCCAACTTAACTGAAATGATTCGTTTACCTCATAGTACAAATAATTACAGAACTATTATTGACAATATTAGATTGGATGGTAATAAAGATAACAACGGTACTACTATAGGTTTATATATTGGTTCTTCAGTGCACAGTGTTTTTAGAAATGTATATGCAACATATTGTAAAGGTACAGGTATTTACATCGATGGGAATACTTCATTTAGAAGTAATACAACAAATATAATTAATTGTAGAGCTTTAGGTTGTGGAGGATATGGACTTTATATAAGCGAATATTGTGAAGATATGCATGTGTTGCAGGGTGATTATGGTTCAAATCAAAATCCAGGTATTTATATAAAATCTCCATCCTCATCAATAAGAGATGTTACTTGTTGGGGAAACATGAGTAATGGTCTTTGGATTGATATAAATGCAGTTTGCGTCCAAGTATGGAATTCACAAATAGAAGGTAATGCTCAAAATGGTATATTTATTGAGGGAGCTTTCGCAGAAATAGTAGGTAATAAGATATATGACAATGCCAATATTCCTGCTAATTATGGAAAATTTGATGGAATATATGTAAATGCATATGAAAGTGCTTTTAAAGATGCTCCAATGAAAGGTGTAACCATAATAGGTAATAAAGTTTATAGTGGTTTATATAATAACACAGGATTACAAAGATTTGCTTTATCAACAGATAAATACCACGAAGGATTTAGTATATTTGGTAATGATTTTTTCTATCAAGGTAATGGGAACATTGACAATAGTAGAACTTTAGTAAACGGGTTAAATGAAACAGATAAATCAGACTATAATTGGATAAAATCATTTATAAAATTAAATCTATTAGAAGACCAAGCTATAACAAATTCTACTGTAACAAAACTTAAATTTACTAAGGTTACTGATTTAGATGAAAACTTTGATTCAACCACTAACAAAATTAAAATAAAAGAAAGTGGATATTATAGAATAGGGTGTAATATTCATGTGGATAATTGTTCAGCAACAACGTATTGTTATTTACAATATAACGTTAATGATGAAATAAAATCAAGAATAGCTGGTGGTTATGGAGGTACATCTAATTTCTTAACTTTAAGTGGTGATGATGTGGTTTACATGGAAACAGGAGATACTATTGATTTTAGCTTTTATTGTAGTGAAAACGTGACATTAAATAGACTTTATTATTTATCTTCAATAACATTTTCAAAATATGTAATATAAAAGGAGGAATAATATGTACGGTAAAATTATCAATGGAAAATTGGTTTTTGCTCCAGTAAACTATGGAGCAAGTAATGGAGTTTTAATTACTAATTTTAATACAAATGAAGATTTAATGAAAAGATATGGGTTTAAAAAAATAAACGGAGTAGAACCAGAATATGACGAAGAAAGAGAATGTTTGATAATTTCTTCTTTTGAAGAATTAGATACGGAAATTAAAGTTGCGTATGAAGTAAAAGGCATAGGAGCTTTATTAGATAATAACGATATGACTAAAGATGAATTAATTGAAACTATGAGAAAAGAATTATGCAGTTATAAAGAAGGTTTAATTGAAGGAACTAAATTTGATTCTCTTAATGATATATTTAAATATATGTTTGAACATTTTACAGAAGAAGAAATATATATTGGTAAAGATATTCCTAATGACCCAAAATATAAATTATGGATAAGAATTTATGAAGAACCTAAAGACGATGACGACGACGGTAAAGATGTTCCGAGTAATCCAACACCTGTAAAACCACCTGCTGAAGATAAAACTGTATGGGTATCTAATTTAACTTTAGACTCAACTATAATGGGTTATTATATAGATTCAGAATTTACAAGTGATAAATATCCAGATAAAAATGTATGTTTAACTACCGACCAAAGATATGTTGGACAATATGTTAAATTTGCAGACACTGGAAAAGATATAGATGGTAAGGTATTCCAAATAACAGGAACAATAAGTAAGGATGCTTTAGGATTAAGTTCTTCACACAGTCTTCCCGTATTCGCTATAAACTGTAAAGACCAACCTACTGCTACTGCAATAGGAGAAAATACAGGTAAAGCGTATGTGGGATTATTATTATCTTCTACTACTAAAGTTGCAAAAGTAATTTGTAATGCTTTAAACGTTAGAAGTGGTATGGGTGTAAAATATCCAGTATTAGGAGCTATACCTAATGGATATACATTACCAATACTTGAAACCTATACAAATACTTCATGGGTTAAAGTAAGTTACAATAATAGTATAGGGTATATAAATGCTAATCCCTCATATGTAACTATATCCACTATAACAGTTGATGCAGGAGGAACGGGAGAAGTAGGTGGCAATACAGGATTTACAGTGCCTTGTATGGGTGTAGATATATCTAAATATCAAGGAAATCTTGACTTCGCTAAAATTAAAACTTATGGCGAAACTAACTTTGCAATACTTAGAATAGGTTATGGTAGCAGAAAAGGTGGACAACCTATAATAGACCCTAAATTTGAAGAATATTTAAAAGGATGTATTGAAAACAAAATACCTGTAGGTGTGTATTTTTTCTCATATGCAAATACAGTTGAAAAAGTTAAAATAGAAGCAAATTGGGTGGTTCAACAATTAAATAAGTATTCTCAAACATTTGAATTCCCAATATTCTTCGACCAAGAAAATGACTTAGTTGATAAATTAGGGAATCCTGGCAAAACCGTATTGACAAATTGTATGAACGCTTTTTGTCAAATAATAAATGATGCAGGATATATGGCAGGAATTTATACTAATAACTCATGGGCAACAAGTTATGTAAATTGGAATAATGTAAAATATACTGACCACATATGGGTGGCTCAATGGAGTTCAGCTTGTACTTGGACTAGAACTGATGTTAAGTTATGGCAAGGTGGATATAAGAAATTAAGTGGTTACGGTGGAGTAGACGTAGATTTTGATACTTGCTATTTCGATTATCCAACATATGTAAGAGCTAATCACAAAAATGGATTTTAGGAGGTGATTTAATGAATTTATCAATATTAGGAAAAATTGATGGTGCATGGAAATCATTAGGAACAACTGCAGTTGGAGATAATTCAAGTTCAGTTACATTAGGTGATGATTATATTTATAATAACATAAATGGAATGATAGTAGAATGTATGACTATTTCATTAACTGCTGATGGGAGTTCGGAAAATATAACACAGGAAATTACATTAAAAAAATCATTTCCTAATGTGATTCTCACAGTGGCTTGTAGTTGTGAATCTACAAAATATATTTATAGCAATCTAAATGTTGTAGCTATTCCGTCTGGAAAAGATAAAGTAAAAATAGGATTAAGACATTTGGATTCAAAGATAAAATTAGAAGGTAGCTTTACGGTATTTTTAACTTGTTTTGGTAAATAGGAGGTGATTTTATGTACGGTAAATTTAATATAAAAATAAAAAGTGGTAAAGCAACATTAGACAGAGATATATTTTTAAGTAAAAAAGATAAAGATATAGTGCTTTATTTTACTGTTGATGGTTTTCCTTATAAATTTTCCAATGGTGAAGGTATAGAAGGTGCTAGTTATTCTCAAATAACATTAGAAAAACCTAATAAAACTAAAGTAGTTCTTCCTAAAACAGCAGTGGATATTAACGAAATAATTTTAAAAGTTACAGAAGATATAGTTGATGAAGTTGTAGAAATAGGAGATTATAATTTTCAAATAAAATTATTCGGTAAAGATAACAGTGAAATCCATTTACCTATAGTTTATAATCAATTTCATGTAAATCCTATAATTGATTATTCAGAAGATACTTCAAGTGGAATAAATCAAGGAGGTATAGGAAACTCTCATATAACTATAGGAGATTCTATAGAAATATTTGATGTAAATAAAAGATATAATAAAACCACATGGCATGATAAAGACACTATAACAGCACAAAAAATGAATAAGATAGAAGATGCTTTATATTATTCATTAGATAATTTAGTTGTAAATAAACTTCCTGTAAATGGAGAAATAAGTTTATCTTTAGATAGATATCAAAGTGTAACTACAGACAATGATTTAGTTATAAAATTTCCTAGTATAGATTTCCATAATGAATTTATACTATACATAAACACATCAGAAGTAATTTATGCAACATTTAGAAGTGCAGAAAAAGATTATGTTTATAGACTTGCTAGAGGTTATTATAAATGTAGATTAAGTTATATAGGTACATGGTTAGTTGAAATAATTATGGACAATAACAATATCGATTTTGATGGATTTGCTAGTGAAAAAGATATAAAAGATTTACAAGATAGTGTTAAAACTACTCTAACAGATTTTAAAAATAATTGTGATAAAAAATATGCCGATATAAATCATACACATAATAATTACATTGAAAAAATAAATGAAACAAAAGGTTTATTAGTTAAAGAGATAGACGGTTACAAAGGTATGATTACTGAAGATGGTAATGAAACTAGAGCTATTCGTACAACTAAAGAAGGCTTAATACCTTATGAAAGAGGAATAAGTTCTAGTTTAGGTTCAGAAGAATATAGATTTGATAAGGCTTATGTTAACAAAGCTGATATAAACGAAGTTAATTCGGTAAAAAATGTAACAGATAGATTAGATGTTAACGGAGATATAAATGTTTCAGTTGAAGGAAAAATAGATTACAATGTTGACAATTCTCAATTTGAAATGAAGAAAAATGGAGAAATCAATAATAGTAGATTAGCATTAGGTTGTATTGAAATAAATGGAATCAGAATTTATACAGGTTCAGAATTTCCCTCAGACGCTAGGGTAAATGACATATTAATAAAAATAGATGGAATTTCTAGTGGAGGAAGTACTACTCCAAGTACTAATAAATATGTTATTTCAAATAACTTAACTAATGTAATTACAAACAATGATATGACAAGTATAGAAAAAAATAAATCATATAGTGCAAAATTAACAGCTTATAATGGATATACTATTAATTCTATAATAGTTACAATGGGTGGAACAAATATAACCTCTACTTCAGTGGCAAATAATACAATTAACATATCTAAAGTTACTGGTAATGTAATAATAACAGCAAGTGCTACATTGACAACTACTACAACCGTTCCTAATCCTGTATTTGAATTAAATGCATCTAATTTTACAAGTGGAGCAAGTAAATGGGTGGATTTAGTAGGAGATAAATCAGCTACAATTAATGGAACTGTGCAAAAGGTTAATGGTAGAGTTAGATTTAATGGAAATAAATATTTCTTATGCAATGTTAGCTCATTAAATCTAAATAGTTATACATTGGTGGCTAAAATATTAGTTAATCCTACAAATGCAAGTGTAGTATCTTCTGGTGATAACATTGTGACTTTAGGAGCAGGAACAGGAAATTGGACTGATAATATGGCTTGTAATATAATGCCTTCAAGCACAGTTTACCAAGCTATAATTAATGGTGATAATGTAACAGGTAAAGTTGCTACAGGAGAAATAATTTTAGTTATGAGATGTGATTCTACTAAGAAACAATTAACTTTAAATGTAGGCGACACTAAATATGAAGGAACTTATACAACAAGAGCTTCATCATTAAGATACTTATACAATGCTACAAATAGTTATTCCGATTATGAGTACATTAAAGTATATGATTCAGTTTTAACAGATTCGCAAATTTCAAATATTAATTAGGAGGGACTTTTATGAGTGGTATATACATTAATAAAAATGGTTCATTAAATAACATACTTATCTATAGAAAAACTTCTAATGGTATGGAAATTTGTCCTGTTTATAAAAAAACTTTTAATGGTATGGAAAGAATAGATTTAAACAATGGCTCTTCTGGAGGTGGAGGTTCAACTCCATCTTCACCATATATTGTAAAAGGTTATGCTGATTGGAGTGGAAGTTATCGTGGCTCTAGTACAACTGGAACATTTACGGATAATTTCAATGACGATAGAAGAGATAGAATATATCAAGGTTATTATCCTAATTTTAATTATTTAGGAATAATATGTTTTAAAAGTTTATTTGAACAAGCTAGACAGCTAGGAACAATAACAAGCGTAAAATTAAAATTAACTAATTTACATTCGTATTATTATGCAGGATTAAACACTATAATAAGTGGAGCAACTAATATGAGCACTTACAGACCGACAAGTTTTTCAATGAGTAATGTTAATTCTACTCAATATTGTAGCAATACTCATTTTAATAAAGGAGGAACTTTAACATTAACACTAAATAGCACAGCAATACAATCTATCCAAAATGGTACTATTGATGGTTTTAGACTGTTAGCACCAGCTGGATTCGCAGTTACAGATTATGGATATTTTAGTGGTACGGGTAGTACTCGACCATATATTGAAATAACTATAGCCTTATAATAAATAATTAATAAAGAAAGGTGGTGCTAATAATGGATTTATTGGAGGTGTTAAGTAATTATGGTGCAATGGGTGTTTTTGTAATATTAGTATGGATTTTAATACAACAAGTTTTAAACGAGGCTAATCAAAATAGAGACTTATATAAAACTTCAGTAGAAGAATTTCATAAAACTGTAAATGAATTCTCATTGACCATAAAAGGAATAAGTAATGAAGTAAGAGATACAAATGTTAAAATTGACGATTTAAAACATGATATGGATGATTTAAAATTGGATATTAGAGATATAAAACAACATGAAAGAGAAGGTGAAAAATAATGATTGATTTAGATTTATACATGAGTTTAATAAATGGTGGTGTGATGTTATTTTGTTTGGCGATTGGATATATAATTAAAACTTCAATACCTAAAATACCAAATAGATATATACCTTTAATTATGGGAATTGTAGGTATGCTTGTTGCAATAGTTAACGCTCAAAGTTATGATTTTAATGTAATTTTAAGTGGTTTAATTACAGGATTAGCAAGTACAGGATTGTATGAAGCTTATAGAAATTTAATCAATAAAGACAAAAAATAAATATTGTAAAATGAGATGTAAAGTATTATAATGAAGTAAGGATAAATTTTGTCAAAATTATATTCCAAAAACTTTATTAATTATTTTATAATACTACTATTTAAATTATAAGTAAGATTAATTTATAATTTCTTATATTTTAAATATAAACCAAACCCAAAAGAGAGTGGATTTTATCTGCTCTCTTTTTATTTTATAAAGGAGTTGATTGATAATGAAAACACAAAATGGATTCACATTATTAGAAACTGAAAAAGAATTCAAAGAATGGTTAGATAAACAACATCCAACTAGAAAAATAACTAGATTACAAGTCCACCATATGGCATTGCCCGATTATTCAACTTGGAATAATACGGATAAAAGAGTATATGGAGATAATAGAGAATTAGGTAGAACTTTAGCTTTAGATGCATATGGAAAACAAACTTGGCATAGTTCTGACGGTTATGGACATTATATAGCACAACATTTTTCTATATTTCCTAATGGAAAAATAACAACTGGTAGAAACTTAAATAGTACACCTATAGGTATAGCAGGTTGGAATAGTAATGCGATATGCGTGGAAATATATGGTAACTTTGATAAAGGACAAGATATAATGACAAAAGAACAAAGAAAAGCTGTTATATTTGTTTTTGCATTATTAGCAGAAAAATTTAGTATACCTAAAACTTCTACATATATAAGACCACACGCATGGTTTACAAGTGGGGGTACTTGTTTATGGAATTATTATCCTGGTAAATCAAGAAAGACTTGTCCAGGTACTAACTTTATGGGATTCGGAAATACTAAAAAAGCATTTGAAAACAATTTTTATCCATTATTAAAAGCATATAAATATGGTTCTTCATCTACAACAACTGCTCCTATAGTAGATACAACCGAAGATAATGAATATAAAGTAGGCATATACGAAGTAACAGCAGATGTATTAAACGTAAGAAATGGAGCAAATGCTAGTTATACTAAAGTAGGTTCTCTTAATAAAGGTGAACAAGTAGTAATATCTAAAATAGAAAACAATTGGGGCTATGTAAAAGATAAGAATGGTTGGATATCTTTAGCATATACTAAATTTGTAAAAGCAGAAACGGAAGCATTTAAACAATATATAATAAGAACTACAGCAGATGTATTAAATGGAAGAAAAGAACCCACCACTAATTCTGAAATAGTATGTAAGCTTAATAAAGGAACTGCTGTAACTATAGTTGCAAAAGAAGGTAAATGGTTAAAAACTAAAGTTGGATATTATATTTATGAAGATTACGTTGAGTTTGTAAAATATATATAAAATTTCCTAGTATTACAAAATTTTTGACCTCATAGAATCAATTCTAAGGCGTTTGAAATTCTTCATTGATAGTTTATACCTGTAAAAATAAGCATTAATAAAGGGATAGGTGTTTGAAATTAACATCTATCCCAACTTTTTTATTTTTTGGACTATTTCTTTCTTTTATGTCCTTTTTTCATTTCTTTTTCTCTTGCTCTTTTTCATTTCTTTTTCTCTTGCTCTTTTTCTTTCTTCTTTTATTCTTTCTTCGTGTTCAGCTTTTAACTCTTCTCTCATATCTTTTAATACTGGAAATAAAATTTTATCAAATCTTGACTTTAATTTCATATCGTCTTTGACATCTTCGTATTGTATCCCCATATACCTTTCAATATAATTAACAAGAAAACTGTCATACTTATATTCACATTGTAATCTCAAGTATTTATCCGTAGATTCCCATAATATTGTATTTTTAAGTCCTCTTCCTAGTTCTTCTACATAAGTATCAAACTGTTGTAATTCTTTTTTATTCATTTTCATAATATATCCTCCCTAAAATAATAAATCAAACGAATTAAACATAACTAATATAACTGATAACATTATAACACTAATCATTATATGTCTATATGGTTTTACTAATGTGAAAGATTGTTTTAATGCATATGACAAAATTATTAACAATATAAAGTTAATTAAAATTTTCATTATCTATTTCCTTCCTTTTTAGATAAATAATAACAACCTGCTACTGTATATGCCATTACAACTCCACTAACTGGTAAACTTAATCCTGCTATTGCTAACATAGCTCCAACTCCACCTATTGTTAATACATTTGCACTCGCAATACTTATTTTATTTTTATTCATACTCTTTATCCCTCCTAATCTATTAATTCTAATTCACTCTCTTTCCAACAAACATCATTATTTGTATCTAAACAATAATAATTTTCTGAAATGAATTTACTTGGTAAAAATTTATCAACTATTATTCCTATCTTTACATTGTAACATTCCATGATTTCATTTTCCAAATCTTTGTTATCTTTTAATATTTTATTTAATTCTTCCTCTGTTATTATTAATTTAACTAAATCTCCTATACTAAACATATTATTTAGCCTCCTTTTTATAAAATTTATTCCAATCATCTATAATTGTTTTACCTATTGTAAAACTTACTGTTAAAAATAAAATAATGCTTAATAAAATCCAACCATATTCATTATATAAAGCAAATAAAATAAGTCCTACAGTAAATCCTAATGGAATAGCACCGACCAATATAGGTTTTAAAACATCTATTATGTTTCTCATATTAATCCTCCTCCTTTAAAAATAATTTTATACCTTCATAACAATTACTTTCTTTATGTGAAATACTTAGACACTTATTATCTGATTGGTATTTACATATATTACATAATTTATATTCACCTAATACTTTTGCTAATTGTTCTAATGTTAATGTATGTAATATTTCATATCTATTCATTTTATCACGTCCTTTCTATACTTATATATTAACGGATAGTATAAAGAAATTACCTATCCGTCATAAAATTTATTAATTATTTTTATTTAGTACCCGACGAACCAATCCCACTCTTTCTAATTATATTACAATTATCTTCATCTGCTAATAAATATTTCTTGAATATCCCTTGCAAAATTCTTTCTCCTGCTTTTAATTCTACTGTTTTATCTGTTAAATTTTTAAATTTAAGCCCTATATTCCCATCATTATCTGGATTACCATAATAATCACTATCTATAATTCCACATGTATTTACTAACATTAATCCTTTTTTAAATCCAATGATACTTCTAGGTACTATTTCCAAATATTCATTATATAACATATATGCTTTGATATCTGTTTGTATTGCTTCGGATATACCATGAGGTGGTATTTTAATATCTATTGGAGTTGATATATCATATCCTGCTGATTCACTAGTGGCACGTGTAGGTATTCTTATATCTACATTTGGATGTTTTCTAAATTCATCAGACACAATTTCAAATCCCCTTACCTTTTGTGAGACACTTTCCTCTATTTTTAATGTATTTGTTGTATAATCTACACCTAATATTTTAATTTCTGATTCATTTACTAATTCTAACGCATCTCCATACCAAAAATAATCAACATCGTTTAACACATAACATTTACCAAAGATAGCATTATAACGTATATCTATTATTTCAAATTCCTTCCCTCTATATTTTAACATCTCTGGAATTATATCATGAAAATTATATTCATTTAAATCCTCTCTTATTCTTACTTTATCACCTATATTAAAATTCATATTACATCTCTCCTTTATTAATAATTTATATATTTTAACACATCTAAATCATTCATTAATATACCTATATTTTTGAACTCTTTATACGGTATACTTTTACGCTTGTTATTTTCTTTAAACTTTTTGATTGCTAGCCCACTCACCAAATACACTTCTTTAAATTCTCTAAATTCTATTATAAAGAATACATTATTTGCATAGTTTTGAATCTCATCAATTAAATCGTATTGATAGTCTTTTATATTTGAAAGAGGAAATGAAGTTTTATTAGCTGTTGTTTTAGCCTCAAATACTATGCTTTTTCCATTAGGTAATATACCTATGTAATCTAGACAAGGTGATTGTTTCTTAGGAAAAGCCGATATAATTTTAGCTCCTTTTCTTAATACAGTAAATTCAGTTGGAATCTTAAATATATAAGCCTTTCCTTCTTTTCTATATTTTTCAAATTGTTTTGTTAATCTATTTTCAAATTTAGCACCTATTTTATTACTTTTATTTGGTATAAGAATCACTTCCTTTCTTTTTAGATTATTAAAAACTTATTTATTTTTGTCTTGCAATTTTTTAAGTCTTTCTATCTCTCTATTTAAATACCAAAATCCTTTTTGAAGGTCTTCGAGTTCTTTATTTGGGTCTTTTTTTCCTGCTCGGGACACATATTTTATTACGTTTCCTCTAGCAAAATTTAATTGTTTATCTTCTATAAAATCCATAACTTCTATGTTGCCATCTGTATAATGTGATGGATGATTAACAACATCATCTTCAATTTCTTTAGATATTTCAGAATCTTTCAAATCTGATTCATTTACTTTGTTCTCTTCTATTTTCGTATTCATATTATCATTCTCTTTTATTAATTCTAATACATTTTCTGACCAATCCCAGACTTGTTCATCTATATCTAACTTTATTATACCTTTACCAAAAGTACTTGTTACAATTGCCTCTTTATCTACAAACCCTTCCATATAACAATTACATCCAAATTCGCATTTACTCAAATCTCCTTTTATTCTAACTTTATCACCAACATTAAATTTGTTCATTAAATATCATCTCCTTAAAATTTGTTATTTTTATTAATATTTTATTTAGAGTATATTTTATCACCTCCTTCCTTATATTACTGTATTAGCGTTAGTTATTTAAAAATTACCTATTCACCACAAATTTATTAATTATTTTCCGTATTCATCATTAATAAATTTAAAAATTGATATTATATCACATAAACATTCAGCCCCAGAACAGCTACGCATATTACATGTTTCGTCAAAGATACAATCTTTACATTTTACAGTCCTTAATGCTTCATACAAACTATCTAAAGCTAAATTGAAATCGTCTCCCATAACATACCTCCTATTTATTCTTCGTTTAAATCTTTCATTATAAATAAACTGTTATTATCATTATCTGAAATTATTACATATCTACCTTCATTATTTATATTTATATTAGATGATAATTTGATATATTTTCCTGTTTGTAATGCATTAATATATAATTCACCTGTCATACTATCAAAATCCAAACTAACTCTCTCTCCTATCACTTCTTGTAAGTGATTTATTTTTGAATCTATGAATAACATTACCATAACAACATCATCTCCTTAAAATTTATTATTTTTATTAATATTTTATTTTTTTGTAAATTCGTATAATATTTGTATAACTTCTTCGTTATTCCTTTTTATAATTAAAGGTAAGCAAGCATAATTGTTATATATTACAACTTTATCTATTCTAAAATCATTTATTTGTGAATTTAACACAATACGTTCTAACTCTTTTAACACTTCATAATATGTTTCTGTCTTGTCCCCATGTTCATTTATAAGCATACCAATTGGTGTAACTCTCATTTCTTTTGTGAATAAAGAATTTCCATCATAAACGGCTTCTATTTTAGTTGTCAAGTCATATTCCTCTAAATTTATATTTGTTTTCATATAAAATAATTCATAAAATTCATTCAACTTTTATCACCTCCTTCCTTATATTATTGTATTAACATGACTTACTTAAAAATTACCTATGTTTATTAATTATTTTTAATTTATATATTCAAATTCATAATCGTAATTATTTTTCTTTTGTCCTTTCAGTATTGAAGTTATAGTTTTTCTATTTAATTGTAACTGTTCTGCACATGAACGTATAGATTTAAAAATATATGTTTCTCCTGTTATTTTATGTGTTACCTTAACCTCGCATCTATATGTACTTTTATAAAGATTATTATCGTATGCATGTTGAGTATTCTTTTTATTTGAAGTCCATTCTAAATTCTCAACATTGTTGTTTAATTTATTCCCGTCAATATGATTGACCATATTATTATTTTCTGATTTACCTTTAACAAATGCTTCAGCAACCAAAATATGTACTCTTTTATAGCATCTCTTTTTATTTTTTCTTAATATGACTTGTTTATATCCTACATCATCTATTCATTGACATAATTCTTTATACTTAGATTTAACTTTAGATATAACTCTTCCGTCATCTGTAATAAAATAATTTTTAAACCCCTCAATTTCTCTTTCCATACTATTCACCCCAAATTTATTAATTATTTTTAACCCTTAACCTATATAGCATATTATCCAAATAATTTAATCATCATTAATTTTGATAATTGTTTTTCTAATGTTTCTAATATACCATACATATTATCACCTCCTAACATTTTGAGAATCCACATTTACATTGTAAACAAGACCCCACAGTTGATAATTCTTCACCACACTCTGGACATTTATGATATCTACTTGCAAATGCAGTTTCTCCATATTCTTTTATATAATCTAAATCTTCTTTAGTTAATGCGTTTTCTTCGATTTCTTTTTGCTTATCATGATTGTAATAATTTAAATCTACTAATTCTTTTAATACTTCTTCTTGTAAATCATTTTCTACATCAAGCAAACAATATAATATTGATGCACCACAGCTATTTCCTTTTGAAACTTCTATACCTTTGCCTTTGGCTCTAACATAACTAGGACAAGTTCCAGCACCCTTAAATGATTTTTCTAATGATTTTAAATTACCTCCTATTCTTAAATCATGACTCATTGCTATAGCTAAATTTTGTATCCCTAAAGCACATCCACCTTTAGATGAATTGGTAACATAAAAATCAAATATTCTCTTTTCTGTAGGTATAATTCCTATATGTAAAGTCATAGAACCACAACCACTTTTTATTTTTCTACGAATTTCAATTATTGATTCTGGTCTTTTTTCCCATTCACCTCTTAATAATTGTTCCTTTTCTTTATTATCTTTTTCGTTATCTATTGTTAATATACCTTTTCTTATTTCATTAGGTCTAAATATAGTACAACCACTTATACCATTTTTCCAACATTTAGTGTAAACATCTTTAGTATCTTCAAATGAATATTCAGTAGGAATATTAATTGTTTTACTACAACTCATATCAACATGATAAGACACTGTGCTTAATATGTTAACGTGGTCATCAACTGATAATTCCATAGCTGTAACAAATTTATTTTTATCAACTATATTTTCTTCAGAATTAAATTCTAACCATTTTTCATAAACATAGTCTCTCATTTTAAAAATTTCTATATTTTCGTCGTCCTGCCCACCTATTTTTATTTGTCTGTCATATTCTAAACTAAATATAGGTTCTAATGAAGAAGAACAGTTATTACCATATGAAAGAGAAAGAGTCCCAGCAGGAGCTACACTTATCAATCTCCCATTACGTATACCATAAAATAAAATTTTATCTTTTATTTTTTCCCATTCTGGATATTTTTCAATATGTTTTCTTATAAAATTACTTTCAACGAATTTATTTTTGTCTAAAAAATTAAATGAACCTTTTTCTTTGGCTAAATCACAGCTTGTATCGTAAGCATTTAAAGATATAAAATTCATCAATTCATCTGTAAATTTTATCGATTCTTCACTCCCGTATCTCATATTTAACATTGCAAACGTATCGGCTAATCCTGTTATTCCTAAACCAATAGTTCTTATATTTTTTTGATAATTTTCAAATTGTTTTAAAGGATAATTGTTAATATCTATTATATTATCCAACATTCTAACTGCGACGTTTATAACCTTTTGTAATTTATCGTAATCCATTTTCGCATCTTTTGTAAATGGGGCAATTACAAAATTGTGTAAAAATAAACTCCCTAAATTACAAGCACCCATATAATCTTTTTTAATTCCTTCATCGTCATATAATATTCCACTAATATATTCAGCACAGTTATGTGCAACATATCCTTCTATTATGCCCCAATGATTTTTAGGTTCTGTAAAATCATATACTAATTTTTTACCATTATCTTTAATACTTCTTACATAAGGTACTCTTGATTTTATTAATTTATTAAGTTTTATTTTTTTATAAGTTTGATAAAACCCTATAAATTGTGCAAATATTAATATGTCATCATATTTATTTATATTTACATCATAACTTTCTCTACATTCATATTCTCCATTTTTAAATTCTACCATATGTTTTTTATTTATTGTTAAATTTGCTGTTATTCCAAAATCTTTTTCTAAGGTATTTATAAGTTCTGTGGCAAATTCTTTACAAGTTGTTTTATAACTTACCCTTTTATTTGAATTAACACACCCATTGGCTGAAAAACAACCTTGTAAAAAGTTTGCCTTTTGATTTAAATCCCATTCATTATAAGCTTTAGGCATTGCTCTATTTGGTAAAATTTCTTGTGAGAATTGAAATTTTTTCAGTAAATCATTATATCCTTGTAAATATATTTCTCTATATGATTTCACAGTATACTTGTCATTTTCAAATAGATATCTTACGTCACCATCTTTCTCACCTATATTAACTTCAATGCCTTCATGTGATTCACTATTTAATCTACTTAACTGTCCATCACCTTGTATAAATCCTAATTTAATATATAAATCGTCATCTTTGATTGTTTTATATATTTTTGGCATAATTTTTTTACTTTTTAAATCTTTAGCTTTACATTCTTCTCCGTCTATTGTCATAAATCTATGGTCTGGAGTACAAGTTATTTCTTTTCCATTTGAAAATTTTAATTTAATTGTATCTTTTTCTCCATTACACCATACTTTTCCTTTTGTTATCTCACCGTCATAACTATAAATTAAAGGTTCTGTATTACATAATTCTTCCAATGTTTTATAACCATCTTGTGTTAATAGTTTCATATCTCCTGTAAAACATGGGTTGGTAGTTACTATATTTTCCATGTAATAAAGATTGTTATTTTTATTCATGTTGTCATAATATAAAACTCCGTATTCACCTGTGTTATAAGCTTTTGTTATAATCAAATCCCACAGTTCTTTAGCATTAACTTCTTTTTTTGTTTTCCATTTTGACTCTTCATTAATTATTTCACCGTAATCACTCATACAAGGGTATCTTAAATATATTTTTTGATTATTTTCTACAGCCTTCATAAAATTATCATCTACTAAAACTGATAAATTAAAATGAGTCAATCGTCCTTCGTCCCATGATTTTGATTCTAAAAAATCATATATATCTGGATGATAAATGCATAAACAACCCATATTAGCTCCTCTACGACTTCCTTGTAGGACGGTATGAGTTTGACTATCAAATGCATTCATAAAACTAACTACACCACTCGCTACAGCGTCATTTGAAGTAGGTGTACCGTTAGGTCTCAATAAACTAAAATTGTACCCTGTTCCTCCACCTGCTTTTTGTGTTATAGCACCGTATTTAACATAATCAAATATTCCTTCCATGGAATCTGGTACTAAATTTAAAGTAAAACAATTATTAAGAGTCAATGTTTTCCCTATACCAGAATTACTCATAGTTCTTCCAGCAGGATAAAATAATCCTTCTAACATAATTTTTTTAAATTCTTCACATTCTTTTTCATTAGTACTCACATATTTTGCCACTCTTTCTATAGACTCATTGAAAGATTCATTGTTTTTTCTATATCTATCTTCCCATATTTGTTTTGAAATTAAATTAGTTATCATATAACCACTCCTTTATTAATTATTTTTAATCTGTTATTTCAACTTCATAAGAATACATACCGTCATATAGCCTTTTAGGTATTAAGTCAAAGTAATAATCTGCTACTTCTTTAATATTCTTTTCTTTATAATATTTATATATTTCAAATCCTTTCTTTTGAGTTTCATAATAGCCTAAATATTCACATTTCGATTTTCCTGTTTCTGGATTAATCATATTACAACGTATTACATATTTACCATTTACAGGAGTTGTTCCTATCAGAGAATCACCTCTTGATTTATCACATTTAGTAAATAAACTATTGATTGTATGTGGCACAAAAATACAAGTTTCTGGACTATAAATTTTATTACCTTTAACTAATATATCTTTGTCCAAATGCATCCTTTCCCCTTCTACTTCATAATAATTTTCATAATACCATTTAGCGAAATTCTGAAAGTTATGCCATTCATCACAAACTTCGCATCCAATGTAAGTCGGATTTCTTTTATGGAATTTATCAGAATAACATCTTTTTAGCATATCGTGCCAAACATCATAACATTTTGTAGCCTTACTATTTTTACTTACTTTATATTTACCTTCCCCTAAATACCCCACTCCATATATACTTCTCTCATAAGGACATTTTATTTCACCTTTTTTAAAATTTCTATATGCTTTATTTTTAACCGTCCAATCATATTGAGGAAAATAAACGTCTATATCTATAGCCTTCCTATAATTAATAATTATCATCTCACTTCCGAAGTTATTTATATTCTTTTCACCAGTTCTATCATTCATATTATCACCTCCTTCATATTACTATATTAACAAAACTTTTATAAAAATTACCTATAAATTTAATTATTTATATACCAAACACCGAATATTTCTTTAAGACTAAACATACTACACTCATTCCATTTATTATATTCTGTATCAAAATAATGTACATTTTCATTCCCTTTGGGGGACATTACATACTTTATTTCACTATAACAGCTTTCTATCTCTTTCCCTTCTTTTAAGGCTTTCATAGCCTCCTCAAAAGTATATTTTTTCTTGTCTAATACAAATATGTCATCTAACATTACACCAATTTTTTCAAACTCACCATTAAATTTAAAATGTATAACATTTGAAGATTTTTCTATTTTCGCCAATCTTCTATCATCATATTTATTAATCCATGTTTCACCTTCTTTAATTGTATTCATTACCTCTTGAAATGTTTTCTCCATAATATCTCCTCCTTTAATATAAATTAATAACACCATAATCAATAAACATATTTTCTGGTTCTTTATTGATTATTTTCTTTGCCTTATCTAAATCAATCTCTTTGAATTTATTATAATTCATATCAAATAATACACAGCTATACTTTAAATGATATGTTAATTCTAAATATTTCTCATATGATATTACTCTAAATTGTAAATGTATGTTTATATCTAAATTATCAAAATAAAATTTTAATACAACTAAATAAAAATCTTTACATTTAATTTTATCATACGATAATGATGTTTCAAATGTATTAATAGCAGTCAATAACTTATCTAACATAATATCTATATTTCTATCTGATACAACTAGAATTATATTTGTTAAATCAATTAAATTACAATATTCACTTTCTATATTAAATTTCCAGCAATTTAATAAATCATGTATTGTATCTATTGTTTCTGTTTTATTCCTTTGTATTACATCCAATTTACATCACCCCTTATATTTAATATATTAACAATTAATGAGTAAAAATTACCTATGAATTTGAATTTTTATTATTGTCACTTTGAATTTATGAATGTAATGAATAAATGAAAAAGTGAAGAGGAAAGAGTTTAATCGGTTTTAAATTAAACTCTTGACGAATAGCTCCCTATATAATACTTTTTTATAAGAGATAACTATTTTTAATATTGAAATATCATAATTTTATCGTATTATTTTAAAAGTGTATTTTTAATTTTGTTGCTTTTTATCTTAATTATTGTTGTAACCAATTTTCTAATAAATTTCTCATTCTTTTAGATGGTATATAAATATTAATTTTCTTTCCATCTCTTAACTGTGACCTAAATATCCATTGAATCAATTCTGATAATGCAAATGTATTCTCATCGACTTTAACGTCTTTACTCCTAAAGAATTTTAATATCATTGGATTATTGAATATGTTTACTATATATGCTAAATTTTTCTTATGTCTATATTCATTAGTTGCTCTAGCATTACAGCTTACGAAACCTTTAGTGTATCCTTTACCTTTACATTTAGATTTATAATCTTTAAATGTAGTCCACATATTTTCTTGACTTTTTGATTTTACTTTATGTTGAAAATAATTTAGTATATTATTTTTTAATACATCAAATCCATCTCCCTTGCTTTCATCTTGTTTCATATACCAAGATTTACTTAACGCATATTTATCTTCACCTATTTTATTTAACTTTTTATCGTCACATATATTTACTAATTCTTTTATATGAGATAAATCTTCATGTTTATTATAATCCACAATTTCATATTTGTTATTAATTTTATTCACTGATTTATATTCATACTCGACATTATTCATATCGTAATAATACCTTTGTATTTGCCCTGTAAACATATAAGTTAAGATATAAGTGTGCTTTAAAGCTCTCATAATAGAGACTGGGAAAGTCCATAATATAAAGCAATTATCATATATGTAACAATCTCCTTTTTCAATTGCATTTTTATATTTAAATAATGTCCCTTTGTAATTTTTATCAATCCATGTTAACTTACCATCTTCAGATACATCAACTTTATCTCTAAGCAATATTTCTCTATCTGATTTAGTTATTTTTATTTCTTCTAAAACATTAAATACCTCGTCAAGTATTAAAGTGTAATTATACTCTTTTAGATATTTCAAAGTGCTTTCATCTATCATAGCAAATAGTGAATGCGTGGATACGATATTCTTACCTTGACTTAACAATTTGTTAAAGTCTTTTAATTTAGAACCTTCACCTCTGTCTGTTTTAGGTTCATAGAAAGCTCTATCTACACACCCATCTAACACTCTTTGTATTTCATCTAAATAAGGTGTAATGTAAATAAATTTTTTATTTGTGTTTGTATTCATATAATCGATTGCCCAGCTTGTTTTACCTGCTCCTGGTATGCAATCAACTACTGTTACTTTGCATTGATTTTCCATAATATTACTCTCCTTTATTAATTATTTTTTCTTTTTCAAAGCAATGTTTACACATGGACTTATATCTTTCATTACCGCCTATTTCGATTTGTTCTCCGTCTAGAAGTATTTCTCCGTTTTCGTTTATGCGTGCGTTTATTGTTGCCTTTTTGCCACATGCACAAACTGTTTTTAACTCTCTAATATCGTCAGCTAATTCAAATAATGCTTTACTTCCTTCAAAGAAGCATTGTCTAAAGTCTGTTTTTAATCCGAAGCAAACTACTGTATATTTAAGAGAGATTTCGTATAATTCTCTTACTTGTTTTTGTGTTAAAAATTGAGCTTCGTCGACCATTATTATAGTTTGTTGTTGAAAACTATCTGTAAAATTAAAATCTTTATCAATTAACTCACATTCTGTTTCTAAGCCTATCCTTGAAGAAATTGTATTTCCCCTTTTATTAGTTTTAAAACTCTTTCTAGTATCTAACGAAGGTTTATATACTATTACTTTATACCCTGCTTTTTCATAATTATATTTCCAAGTGAGAAGTTGTAAACTTTTACCAGACCCCATTGTACCATAACAAAATATTAATTTACTCATTTTGTTCCTCCTTTATTAATTATTTTTTAATAATAAATTTACAAATAATTCTTCCAAAACATTAACAACTATACTATTTCCTGCTTGTTTATATAGTTGAGTATCACTAATTTTATTTTCTTTTAATTTAAAATAATCTTTATCGTCAAATCCCATCAATCTAAAACATTCTAGTGGTGTCAGCCTTCTTATATCATAGTTATTTATTTCATTAATTTTTTCTAATAAATCATTACTTGATAAAAATTTATTAGTATATTCTATATATTCATATGGTAAATCTATATCAATAATATAATTGTCGTCCATTCTACTTCCCGCTTTAGTAGTTAAAGTATATGCTATATTGGCATTCTTTTTAACATGAGGTCTAAACTTAAATGTATTTCCTTTTTGTTCCTGTTTAAAACTATTATTTATATAAAAATCTTTTGTTTTTAATAAATTATATTTTTTATCTACATTTTCTTCTAACAAGTCTTTTAATGTTATGGTAAGTTCTTTTTCTTCTGGAAATTCATAAGGTTTATGTTTACCTAATACACTTATACAATATATTCGTCTTCTATTTTGAGGAATTCCATAATCTATAGCGTTTAATACTTTATAATAAGATGTATATCCTATCTCTTCTAATACGTCGATATATTTTTGAAAATTATGTATATGTTTTTTATGTAACACATTCCTTACGTTTTCCCAAATAACATATTTTGGTTTACAATGTTTTATTATCTCAACGCTATTCCACATCAAACTACTTTTTGTTCCACTACCTTCGTCAGCTCCATCTTGTGCCCCTACACTTGAAAAGCTTTGACAAGGTGACCCATGTGTTATAATATCTATATTTTTGGGCAAATCAAATATGTTTATTTTTGTTATATCTTTTAAATTTAATTCTTCTGATACGTTATGTATTATACTATAAGATTTACTGGCAAATTTATCTATTTCACAATAATTAACCAATTCATAATCAACACCTATATTGTTCAATGCTTTTTCAAAAGCACCTATCCCACTAAATAAACTTAACATCCTCAACTTTTCCATAATATTACCTCCTTTTAATTTATTATATCTTATATTACAGTATTAACATAACTTACTTAAAAATTACCTATGGATGAAAATTATTTTATTAATTATTTTCATCGCCCTATATTAATAAGTATACCATATTGTAAAAATTTGTCAATACTTTTTTAAATAAAAAATCACCACCTTTTTACAGATGGTGATGAAATTATAAATTACTATAAAACTCTTGTTTAAACACCCTTATCATTAATGCTCTTGATTGTTTAGTGTTAATTGTGATATAAGTTTCTTTTCCTTCTTTAATTATGCAATCCCAAATACTATTAGACTTTGAAAAATCTATTTCTTCTAAAGCTTTCAATTCTTCTTTCCACTTGCCAGATTTTCGCTTCATGTATAAATCTTCTGCTAGTGATATATAAGCATGGAACATAATATCTTCACATTCTAATGATTCTTTTCTAATTAATATACGTCCTTCTCCATCTTTCATGTGGGGGAATAAACAAAATAGTTCATTGAAAAATGAAGATAAAAACATATATATTTCCTTCTCTTCTGATTCATTTTTAATTGAGGGGAACGATTCATCTATTGCCATTTTTAGGGTATTAAAAGTTACTATGTGTTCCATATCATCTTTGCTTACGCTATTTTTTCTTACGTCAATCATGCCTTTAAGAACAGAATGTTCATTTAACCTTAATATGATTCGGTTGCTAGCTTTAGTGCTGTCAAAACTCTCGGCTAAAGATTTACTTATTTTTAATCCTTTAGACATTTGAGAAAACACAATCTTGGCTTTAGAATCACTGTAATGAGTTAACATAATTGGAAATATAGTATTTTTCACATTCTTAATTAATTCTTCATCGCCAAGTATTTGAGAAGATTTATAAGCTCGGTAACATGCTTTAACTCTATGATTTCCGTCTAATAAAGCTATGCTTCCTTTAATAAAAAGTTCTCTTTTATCTTTATTATAATTAATTAATCCTTTACCATTATTAAGCACATTGAATGTTAATTGAGTAGTTCCTAGTTGCCCTTTTAATATTAAATTCTGCATTTCTAATATGTTTGATTGTTTTGTTATTGTTTCTTCTTTTATTTTATTATTAATTTTTTTATATTTCACTCCACGTTGAGTAGGAATGTAATATGTCAATTCCTCTTTATCCCACATTCTACCGATTTCTTCTGCTGATAGGTGTGTAAGATATTTGTTATTGCCTAAATCTATTACATCTTTAAAAGTTTTAAGTACGAAAAATTCTTTTTCATTTTCTTTATAAATATTATTTTTATTTATAATTTTCACATTAATCACCTCTTATATAAATGATAACATATAAGATGATTAATGTCAATACTATCTTTAAATTTATTAATTATTTTCTTTTATAATTTTTATAATACTCCTTCTTTATTTCTTTTTTCTTTTTCAATATTCTGACTCTGCTATACTCTACTTGCTCCTTGTCTATTTCACTTGCAATGTAATAAATATTTTCATTAATTGTTGCTAAACATGTACTCCCAGTCCCACAAAACGTGTCAAAGACAATTCCTCTTTTTTTCACATACATATTTAATAATTCTTTTACTAATTCAGTTGAAAATACATGATGATTAAATGTTTTAACTCCTTTGTCTCTAACTGGTGCATTAATTATATTAGATATATTAGTATATGTTTTTTGTCCGTTCTCTCTGTGGCTTTTAACCTTTTTGTTAGTCTTGTAAGTTTTGAATTCATTCTTTCTGCAAAATAAATGTATTTGTGATACATTTTTTGTTGATTGATTACAACTCATATTATCTGGTAAAATACCAACTTTATTCCAATATATAATGTCACCTAATTGAAATTCTGTATTCATTTCTATTTCATTTATTATTTGGAATATTTCACTTGGTTTCTTTCTGTTATATGGGATTTCAATTAATATTGTTCCATTATCTACTAATATTTTATCAAACTGTTGAAATAGATTTATGTAGTCCTCCTTAGATAAGTTAGGGAGGACTTTGAGTCAGTATAACATCTACTTTGAAATTTTCTTCAACCATTTGTTCCATTAGAGAAAAACAATCTGTATTATATATTACATTTTTTTCAATCATATCATTCTCCTTTTATATTAATCTCTTTTTTTTGGACTTCCACAATTCATTTTACCTTCTGGACAAGACCCATATTGACAAGGTGCTCCTATTTTACTAAATAACAATGGTGCTTCTTCTCTGCATATTTCTAACATTTTCTCTGCAAGTTCTCTAATTTCTTCTTGTGCTCTATTACAACATCTTTTACTAAAGAAATTATATAAACTTCTAACATTCATTGTAACTATTATTTTAGTTTCTGAAGCATTAGGTAAAACATATCTTGCATTTTCATTAGCCACTTTAGTTGAATTCATGCCATAAGTAGGATAATCATTTTCTTCAACATATTGTTTTATATTTTTTTGCCATTTTAAGTACATAGCATGAATTGAGTGCATATCATTTTCGTATTCTTTAACATAATCTTCTCCCATTTCTTTAATTATGCTAGGAGTTATAAATTCAAATTTACCTTCTTCTTCCTTAACATATCTTTGAGATTGTTGACTGTAAGATGCTATTCTATGTCTTACTAATTGATGAGTTAAAGCTCTACTAACACCTTCCACTGCAAATGAAAAACTACAATGTTCTAATGGAGACTCATGTCCCATATCTATTAATCTTTTTATAAAACCTTGTATTTTATCTTCTGTTAAACCTTCTTCTAATTCGTCTATACCTACAGGACTATAACATAATTTACCTGCCATAGCTATAACTTCTTCTACATTTCCATATTTCCCAATTAATTTTACTTTCATCATATTATCATTCTCCTTTTTTATTAATTATTTTTATTATATTCTATCTAACATTTCTTGCATAACTTTTATTGAATCTTCTAAGAATTTTTTATCTACCAAATCTATATTTATATAATCTGGTACAGTAATTACGTCTCCTTTGAATATTTTCCTAACACGATTATGAAAATCTGAAAGTTCTTCGTCCGTAGCTATTGGTTCTCCGTCAATTGTTTTATATCTAAATAAAAGTATATCTCCTTCTTTTGGCTTTAATACGTTTATTTCGTATTCTAATTTATCCATAATAAATCCTCCTTTATTAATTATTTTCATTTTCAAAATCTTTTAATACTTCTAACATTGCTTTATTTCCATTTTTGTCTTTAAATATATTAAATATAAAAAATGTACTGTTTTCAATTAAAGTAAATAAGTTATAGATAGGTAATATAGAATTTATTATTATTTTTTTTCGTTTAATATGTCTGTCATATATTATTATTCCTAATTGATGTGCTAACAGCACATCAACAAATTCTGTATTTTTATTTAAATCATTTTTTAGTTTTAATCCTAATATTATATTTAAAATACTTATTACTCCATATATTTTTAATAACATTTATTCCACCTCACTTTCATAAACATTTATTACTCGGAATATTGGCAATACAGATGATATTTCGTCATATTTTTTTTCATATATTGTACCTTCTGCTATTTCGCATAGAAAAATTGTTTTTAATTTATTTGTAACACCCATATCGTCTATTGTTGTTTCTACTATAGATATATTATACAAATTATTACTATTGGTGATAACACTTAATAAAAATTTTCTGATTTCGTTTGTAAATACTTCATTATCTATATACAATAATACGTCTTTTCCTTTTTTATAAATTTTATAACCATTTATAGTCCTTAAATATAAATCATTTATTTTTATATGGTCTATATTTTTAATACAATACATATTATTCTCCTCCTTATTTGTTATTTTTATTAATATTTTATTTACATTTTACATTTTTATCGCCTCCTTATATTACTATATTAACTAAAGTTATTTAAAAATTACCTATGATTTAATAAATTTTATAACTTTCTACTATAAGTTCTTTCTCTTCAGTTTGAATCCATTTATCATCTACCTTTTTCTTTTTATGTTTCCATTGTGCATCTTTTATGCCAATTATATCACCTAGTTTAAGAGGGTTTAATTTAAAATGCTTTTTATATATCTTAATAGTAGTTGATTTACCTTTAGAAAGTGAATAAAGGGTTATTTTAGGTGCATATTTGGTATCAATGTCAACTACAAGATATTTGTTACCAAATGATTTATCTTTAATATCACAGCTACCAGTAAATTCAAAATAGTCTTGTATAAGTTGTGCTGTGTTATTTTCTTTATTTTTTACTTTAGATTCCATATATTTAAGCATAGGTAATGTATTATTGAATTTAAACATTTTATCTGACTCTTTTATAGCAAATTTAGTAAATATTTTATTTAAATTAGGATATTTCTCTTTAGATATTTGTTTCTTACCATAAAAGGTTTGATATAATTCGTATACTTTTAATAATTTAGGTATTGTTCCAAAGGTAGAGAAAAAATCAAGTCTAATTAATATATTTATATTTTTACTATTTATTTTATTTCCTATGTCTATTAATAAATCTATGAAGGAATCATATTGATTATCTTTGAGATTATATAAAATTTCACCTGCATTTTTAGATATAAATTTAATTGAGGACAAACCTTTATAAATGGAATTAGTTTCTTTATCCATAAAATATTCACTTTTAGAATATCTAAATTTAGGATTTTTTAAATTAATGTTAAGTTTTTCTGCATAATCAACTATTTTCTTAGTTTTGTCTATATCTCCCTCATATATATTAAACATTGTTGTTAAAAATTCTAGTGGGTAATAATATCTCAAATAACCACATATATATCCTATATAACTGTACGCTTGGCTGTGATTTAAACTAAATAAATATGATGACGCATCATATATTACTTTTAAGAAATCTACAATTATCTTGTTAGACTCTTCTTCGGACAAACCATATTCATCTTTCATTGTTTTGGTGAAGCCCTCTTTTATTTTAGGTATATATTGTTCTGTCCCAGTTTTTTTAGCAAATCCACGTCTTACGATATCAGCCTCGCCCATTGAAAATCCACAAAATTTATTTAAGAATTCTATAATTTGTTCTTGATAAACTAAATACCCTAATGTTGGACTTAAAAATTCATTTAAAGCTTTATGTCCGTTATCTTTAAATATACCTTTTGATAATTGTTCTCTATATGACGCTCCAGCAGGTCTAATAGCCCCATTTCCAACAGAAAATAAATCTATATATTTAAAATTAGGATTATATTTTTTTACATTAGCTATAGTTTCATCTGAAAATAAATCTTTTATATAATTCTCTCCTGTTCCCTCCCATTGGAATATACCTAATGTATTATCTCTGATTGATTTCCATACCTTTTCATCATCTGGTACATTGTTAGGATTTAATCGTTTTATGCCTAGCAACTCACACGTTTTATTTATTAATGTAATATTGTCTAATGCTAACAAATCTAGTTTTACATAATTTTGACTATCTATTTCTTTCATATTTAACATTGTAACAGGATAATCACAAGTAGACAAACTCATTAACCCCATATTTTCGTCTAATGGTTCGGGAGAACACACTAAGCCACAAGGATGAGTTCCAACCGATACTATTGTTCCATTTATTATGTCTACATATTCAAATAATTGAGGATATAACGCTCTATATTCTTCTTCTTTATTTTCTATATTATCACATATTTCATTTATTTCACTTAAAGGAATCTCCAAAGCTCTACCCACGTCTCTTATAGACCCTTTTAGGGCGACAGTATTAAATGTGATAATGTCTGCACAATATAAACCTTCTTTATTATATATATATTCTTTTATAAATTTTCTATCATCTTTATCCCAGTCTGTGTCTATATCAGCTAAACTGACTCTTTCTACATTCATAAATCTTTGAAAATTTAACTTATGTTTTATTGAATCCATGTCGGTTAAGCCAATTATATAAGCAACTAAACTACCACTCACACTCCCTCTACTATATCCAGGAAGTCTATTATTTTGTCTTGCATAAGATTTTATATCTTCATCTAATAATAAAAAGTCAATAGCTTTATTATGTTTATATGTTTTTAACTCCTCTTTGATTCTAGGTAGATATTCAGTCTTAAAATTATCTAATTTATTTAATCCCTTTTCTTTTATTCCTTTATTAATTTTTTCTTTTAATAATTCTTCGGGATTATCCCATAATTTAGGATACTTATACTCTCTATTTATATCAAAAGTTTCGATACTGTTAGCTATTTTGTTGGTATTTTCTAATGCTTTTAAAACTTCATTCATAGGAATTGCATTTTGCCTTTGATACATATCTATTAATTCATCATATGTTTTAAATGTTATATCCCATTTATCTTCATCACTAAAATTTATTTTTTTTGCTTGCTGAAGAATCTTTCTGCCTTTTGCATGAACTTCATTTAATGCATGTGTATCTGTTCCAACGGTTAAATTTAAGTCGTTTTCTTTTGCTAGTTTAAATAATTTTTGATTTAATTTAACTTGTTTTTCATCTAAATGATGTTGTATTTCAAGATAACATCTATTTTTATTTTTTATAAAAAATTTTAAATATCTATCTTGAATGTATTTGTCTGCTTTCCCAAATATCCCACCTAAACAAGCTGAAGTGATTATAATATTGTCGCTAGTTTGTTCTAATTCATCAAGAGTTATTCTTGGAGTATAATAAAAATGATTGTCTTTTCTATTAAATGACTTGCTTATTAATTTATTTAACTCTTTAACACCATCATAGTTTTTAGCATAGAGACAACAATGATAGTTGTCCCTAATTTTTTCATCTAGCATTTCTGTTAAATAAGCCTCTATTCCATGTATGTATTTTAAGCCATATTTTTCACAGTTTTCTTTCTTTTTAGCCCAGTTTAAAATATTTCCATGTTCTGTAAATGCAATAGCTTTCATGCCCAATTCTGATGCTCTTTTTATATAATCTTCTGATTTTGTTACAGAATCTATGTTTGTTGTAGCTGTAGATAAATCAGTATGAAGATGTAGTATTGTATAGTTTTCCATCTGTCTTCCCCTCCTTATATTAGTGTATTAACATTAGTACACAGAAAATTACCTATAAATTTATTAATTATTTTCTTTTATTATAATACTTACATTGCCCACTTACCCCACATAAATTTTTACAGAAGAAAACATTCTTTTCTGGTTTCCATTCATTTAATTCTTTAGCATTATTAATATTTTCTAAACTGTCTTTAACATAATCTTCAAATATTTTATAATTTTCTTCATTAAATGGAATAGATATAAAATATCTTTCATAATCCCCCATTTCTTCTAAAGGTATATCTTTACGTTCTTTAACAGTAGTTTTGCCTTTTTTTCTAGCATACTTAATCATATCAAACTTTGTCTCCACTATTTTATACCCTGGATAATTTATTTCCATTGCTTTAGAATAGAGCATCAGTTGATGACACTTCTCTACTAAATGTGCTTTTGTAAATCCACTTTTACTGCTTGTTTTATAATCTACTATAGTTATTTCTTTTTTTTCATGGTCTAAAATAGCTAAATCTATATATCCCATAATAGTTATACCACATAATTTTATTTCAAACTCTTGTTCTATTAAACATTCTTTGTTTGTAAAATCTAATGGTTCAAAATACTCCAGATATAGCTCTACGTCTTTAATGTAATTGTTTTTAGCGTTTTCAGTTGGAAATTTTAATTCATCAACAAATTCTAATATATCAATTTCACTCCTCCATTCTTCTAATGCTTTCTCCTTTGTCGTTTTTCCATGTTCTAAAGACTCCATAATACTATGGAACTTAGAACCTAATACACCGTATACACCATTACTTCTTTTAACATGGTCTTGATATATAAGTTTATAGCTATATGGACAATTATGAAATGTACCTAATTTAGAATAGCTAAATCTCTCTTTTTTATTTTCTGTTTCCATACAATCACTCCTTATTAATTATTTTTAGTCAGTTATTTCAACTTTATAAATATATAACGCTTGATATAATTCACTTGGTATTTTTCTTTTGAAGTAATCTGCAACTTCTTTTATGTTTCTCTCTTTGTAGTATTTATATATCTGAAATGCTTCCAACTCCGTATCATAATAACCTAAATGTTCTTGTTTTGATTTTCCAGTTTTTGGATTAATTATACGACATAGCACTCTATATTTACCATTTACAGGAGTTGTCCCTATAACTGATTTACCTCTTTTATTGTCATTTTTAGTAAATAAGCCGTTGATAGTTTGAGGTACATATATGCAAGTCTCTGGGGAGTATATTTTATTCCCTTTAACTAAAATGTCTTTATCTAAACACATTACTTCGTTTTTAACTGTATAATAGTTCTCACTATCCCAACTTCCAAAGTTTTGAAAATTATGGAATTCTTCTGATGCTTCACATCCTATATATGTCGGTTCTTTTCCTTGATATTTGTCATCATAACATCTTTGTAACATATTATACCAACTTTGAAATACTCTAGTTAATTTCCCATTTTCGCTTACTTTATATTCCCCTTCGCCTAAATAGCCTATTTCAAAATATCTTCTTTCATATGGGCATTTTATATTTCCCTTTTTAAAATTTTGATATTTTGCTCCTTTAAAAGTCCAATTATATTCTGGAAAATATACATCAATATCCATACATCCTCTATACTCGACTATAACCATCTCACTACCAAAGTTATTTATATTTCTTTCTCCTATCCTATTAATTTGATTTCTTCCCATATTAATCATCCTCCTATAATACATTCATCACAAAGTTTTTCAAATATTTCTTTCCCCTGGTCTGATGGAGATACTTTACTTCCTTTTTTCATATATTTATTTTCTTTATCAATCATTACTTTTATTTTTATATCTCGCATAAAACAGCACGATTTAATAGTTTGAATATCTCGTTTTATAGCGTCTATTATTAAACCTTCGTCCATACACAAGACTATTTCTGAAACACCTAATTTTAATAATTGTTCTACTTGAGTTATACTTATTTGGTTACCCCCTAATGCCGTAGTATTATGTACTCCGAAACTATCACATTGAAGCACAGATTTCTCTGCCTCGAAGATATATACCTCTTTACTTTCTTTGATGTATTCTTTATTCTGATATAGACCATAAAGATATTTGTGCTTAGGAAAAGGGATTAAAGGAAGGTATTTGAAATTTGTTATTTCGTCTGAATCCAAATCTATACGACCCATGACTCCTATAATTTCTCCATGTTCATTATAATGAGGTATTGTAATGCGATTGTTCTCTTCAGAAAATCCTATATTAAATTTAACTTGACTCGAAGGTAATATACCGTCATCTGCGAAACGTTTAAACCATTTATAACCACTATTATATTCTTCTAAAACACTTTCATCATAAGTCACTTCCTTTTCTTCATCTTCATAAGGTACATATAAGCTATCGAAGAAACCATCAAATAATACCTCTTCCTCTGGTTGATAATTACCTTCTATTTTCTTACCTAACATAGTTTGTGTTGTTTTTAATACTTCTCTATAGGTTAAACCTGTATGAGTAGCTATTAAACCGAATAAATCCCCATTATAAGACGTTGTAAAATCTGTAGCTGATAAATTATCATTTAATTTGATTCTACATCCACTAGGGTTATCTCCTCCTACTTTTGCACACCTAATCTCTTTATCTGTTATATTAATACTATGATAATTATAATAACTTAATATTTTTTCGATTTGTTCTGGATTATTTTTTAAATACTCTTTCATATAGGCTTTTCACCTACTTTTTACCAAATTTATTATTTTGTTGATTAATATTCTTTCTAACAGGTCTGCACATACATCTTTCTTGGAATGTTCCACTAAAAGTATTAAAGCTCATTATAATCGCTTCTTGAGTGTCCACTGCTGTAAGTGTATCTCTTGATTTTGCAATAAATAAAATTCTATAATGATTATTTGGATTTAATGTCACCTCTTCTTCTTCCCACTTACCTGTTTTTTCGTTCTTTACTCTTCTAAATGGATGACAATAAAATGGACTATCTTTATCTAGTTCTTGAGGGTATAAAGCTCTCATCATATATAATCCATGCAAAATCTCGTTTATGGCTTTTGCACCACTCAACATCGACAGCGTTAAGAACAATTCACCGTCATAAGTTTGTGAAGTTTGAATACAACATAATCCAACTACATCATACTTTTTACATAATGTATGCAACTCTCTTGAATCTCTAATTAAATCTTTATAAGATGCTTCTCCATTTCCTTTAAACTCTTGTTTAAATGTATCATATATAACAGCTGATATATTATGAGAATTTTTATATTTTCTAACTAATTTAGATAATCCACCCATATTAGTATCTAACATACTCGCTATAATAATTTTATCTGATAAATTTTCATCATAATATTTTTTAGCTTGCTTAACCATTTCAATGTCTTCTTCTGATAATGTTCCACTTTTTATTTTTCTTTTATTAATCTTTTTATAATCCAATACGTTACATAATATATATACAATAAATGTCGTAAAGAAGTCTTCTATTTTTTGTTCATTAGTTACACAAAGAATTGTGTTATCGTTAGTAGCTAAAGATAATATTAAGTTACTCATCCACGTTGTCTTACCACAGTTAACATTCGCGCTTAGCATTGATAAAGTCTGACGTTTCAGACCTAGTACCTCTTTACTAAGATAAGGCATAAAATTTGTATCTCCAACTTTATCAAACATTAGACCAATTTCCCCACCTTGTAATAAATTATCTATATATGAATCTGGTATATATCCTGTATGCTCTTTAATAGAATTATCTATGGATGTTTTAATATAATTATTTTCTCTGCTCTCTCTAAATGCTATTATTTCTTCACAAGTCATATTTTTGAATAGTTCTAACCAAGATATGTTAATTATTCCTTTCTTAGTTTCTACTTGTATTTCTTGCTCTAAATTCAATCCATCGGCATAATAATTAATTAATAAATTACTTTTTTGTAAATCATCTAAATAAGATTCAAAGTTTTTTAAATCTACAGTTCTTCTTAAAGTTTCAATTATTTTAAAACCACCATATTCTCTATATTGTTTTAATATATCGGCATTACAATTTAATCTGATTTCTGTGTCGTTTATTTTGTTAATTTTTTTATTAGATAATGTTTTTAATATCGTAAATAAAAAACTCCCTTCTTCTGATATAAACAGCTCACTATCTATATCATAATCGTTTAATAGTACTGGGTCTTCGTATAAACAACCTAAAACACAGGCTTCTGAAGATTTTCTTCCTGTCTTTAGATAGTCTGGTAAATCATTATAATTTAACATATCACATCACCTCTTTCTTCAACCAATTTCTTATGTCCCTCATTATAATACATTTTCTATCACTCCTTTCCTTATATTATCGTATTAACATTAATTCACTAAAAATTACCTATGAATTTATAAAAATTTTGACCTTTTATGCGCCGTTCTAAGCGTTTTAAATTTCTTCATTGATAATTTATACCTTACAAATATAGCTCAAGTCGATTAAACTTGAGCTATTTATTAATTATTTTTAATCTGTTATTTCTACCTTATAATTGTATAATGTATCATATAATTTTCTTGGTATTAAATTTTTATAATATTCTGCAACCTCTTTAATATATTGTTCTTTGAATTCTTTATAAACTTTAAATGCTTTTTGTGGTGTATCATACGACCCTAAATATTTTGTTTTACTTTTATTTTCTTCAAAATCATATATACTAAAACTTGCTTGAAATTTTTTATCTCGTTTATTATAATGTACGCCTATAGGATATTCCCCTCGTTTATTACCCCTTTTAGTAAATAATATATTTATATTATTGGGTACAAACACGCAATTATCTGGTGAATATATTTTATTCCCTTTATTTAGAATATCTTTATCTAAACACATTTTTTCATTATCAACCTCATAATAATTATTATCATACCACTCTGCAAAATTCTGAAAACACAACCATTCTTCACAGACTTTGCAATTAATATATGTTGGACGTTTTTTATGAAGTTTATCATCGTAACATCTTTTTAGCATATCGTGCCAAACATCATAACATTTTGTATTTTTACAATTTTCACTTACTTTATATTTACCTTCCCCTATATAAGCAACACCATAAACTCTTCTCTCATATGGACAACTAATTTTGCCTTTTTTGAAATTATCATATGATACATTCTTGGCAATCCAATTATATTCTGTGAAACAAACATCAATATCTCTATTCATTCTGTATCCCACTATTATCATCTTACTACCAAAGTTATTGTAACCAATTTCCCCAACTCTATCTATCTTACTCCCCATAACCATCACCCCTTTATTAATTATTATATCATAACCAAATTATTTATCAATAGATTTTATTAATTATTTTTTATATTCTTTTTATAATAATTAAACAAACTATTAGGGTCTTTTCTTTGTCTTTCTACTTCATGCCAGTCCATTTTTCCTCTAACTTTCCAGTCCCCGTATCCTCCTTGTTCAACATGACAATCTTGGTTTAATCCCATATTTATTTCATCACCGTAATATATACAAACATCACCATCTAATGAAAATAACATATCAACGGCTTTAAATAACTTATTCATATCATGTTCTACAGAATTGCTAATTCTGCTCATATCATGATTACATAAGAAGTTGACATCATATTTTGGGTCATTTTTAATTACTAATGGATTTCCTGTGTTTAAGGAATGTTTCATCCAACCAGATTCTTCAAAATTAAAAGTTTTCATTCCTGTTTCTTTGGCATATTTATTACTTATTTCATATGTATCCCAAGCCTCTCCAACTATATAAGCGTTTGGTTTTATTTTATAAACTTCGTCACAAAACCATTTCCAAAATTCAATCGGATTACCAGATGCATAGATTATAGCATCTAATCTAAATCCATCTACTTTATGGTCTATTAACCAAAACTTTATTATATCTTTTATCATATCTTTTACTGTTTCAGATTGATTGTTTAACTGTGGCATGTCATAACTCCATTTTGCTAAATAATATTTCTGATTATCATGACATATTCTCCATTGATTATTTTGTTGATTGTTACTCCAGAAGTAACAATCATTTTGCCCTTTTATACTTTCTTTAAATAATTCATTTTGTGTACTTGTATGACATAATACTAAATCCAATAGAATTTCTAATCCATTTTCATGTGCTACTTCTACAAATCTATCAAAATCTTCTAATGTTCCGTATTCTTTTTTAATATCTGTGTAATCTATTATATCGTATCCATGTTGATTGCAAGAAGGGAAGATAGGAGTTAGCCATAGGGTAGTAACTCCTAATTCAACAAAGTAAGGAATTTTCTTTTCCAAATCTTTTAAGTCTTTACAAAATGCTGGAAAATATATCTCATAAATTATTCTTCTTTTTTTATTCTGCACAAAAATCACCTCTTATATTATTATTTAAATCCAATAGTTGATTTTTTTACTTTTTTATCTCTAACCATTCTTTCTATTGTATGTAATAAACAATTTTGATTAATTTTACGTAAACCTTTATCTACGGCATATATACCACTATGATTACAAACTGTATGAATAAATGCTCCATTTTTACCTTCTGTTATTTTAGCTAATAATTCGTAATCTATATCGTCCTCATGTTTAAGTTTGTTAACATATAATTTAAATAGTTCAACTCTTAATTCATAAGAAGGCAAAGGAATAGTTATAACCTTATCGAATCTCCCTTCTCTAATTAATGCTGGGTCTAATTGTTCTACTAAATTCGTTGCTCCTATAACTATAATCTTATTATCACTTGCTTCATTCATACAAGATAATAATTTGTTCATTGCACTTCTATATTCCTTGTTATCGTCTCCTTCACGATTTACACCTATAGCGTCAATTTCATCTATAAAAAGAATTCCTCCACCTTTATTTTTTAAGTCATCAAATATTTTTTGCACCTTTTTACTCGACTCCCCTACGTATTTTTCGGCAAAATCTGACGCTACTATAGATTTAAAATTCATATTAGATTCACTAGCTATTGATTTAGCTAACAATGTTTTACCAGTACCAGGTGACCCTTCTAGTAATATTCCACTTGGCAATTCACATCCAATCTCTTTATATTTTTCCATATTTTTTACAAAGTTTATTGTACTAAGCACGTCCTCTTTTATTTCTTTGTCAAGTATTACATCGTCTAATTTACATTCTTTTGTTTCTTTTTTACTTGTGTTATTCAACTTCCATCTATCATAAGCTTTTTCATAATCTTCAATAATAGGTATGCTCATTGATTCTCCATATTTAAATTTTAATATTTGTTTACATAATAATATTGCTATTCTTGTTAAGGTATCTTTATTGGTGGTTTCTAATTCTTCATAATCTATGAATTGATAAGCACTAAAATCACTAATTAAGATACATTCTTCAATGTCTGGTTTAAGTTTTGTAGAAGTTAGAATGTCTAATTTTTCAAAAGCAAATAATAAACATTCAAAATCTACCGTTAATTGATATAAATCCTCGTTTGCAAGAAAATATCTTTTTCTATTTTTTTCATCCATAATATCAACCCCCTATTGTATTATTAATTATTTTTCAAATATAATATCGTTCTTTAATTCTTCTACAGCCCTCTCTACTGTTTTCCATACGCTTAATTTTGCCAATATTATTTTTTTCTCAATTTCTAATTGCACCTTAGTATCTTCGCTAAATTCACATTCATTATTTAATAAATTATTTATACTATCTAACAAATTATTTAAATATTCCTGCTCTTTTCTCATTTGAAACTCTAATATATTTTCCATAAATTAGACCTCCTTATTGTTTTAACATATTTAATATATCTCTAATTAAACTCATATAATAAATTAGTTCTTCCTCATTATTTAAAGTAAATTCCCATACACTGTTATATATGTCTTTTAACATATCTATATTATTTTTAAAATTATTACAACACGCTTTGCTTATTTCATCTAGATTTTCCAAATTTTCAATATTCATATCTTCAGCCTGTTTCTTTATAACTCTTTTGAAGTCATCTTTAGTTATTGGTGAAAGTCTATCATATTCATCGAATAATTCTTTAATTTCCTTTTTATATATTTCATCCATAAGATTATTACCTCCTTATAATCCTAATATGTCGTCAATATCCCTAGGCGCTTTTTTCTTTACATTAACTACTATATCGAAATCATCTACAAAACTTGGTTCTACTTCTTTAACTTCTTCTGTTTTTTCTTTAGGTTCTTGTTTATCTAGTTGATTCTCGGCTATATAATGTTGTAATTGATTTTCTAACATTGATAAACAATATTTAATTCTTGAATTAACGGTTTTAAAATCTATATTGTTTAATATATCTAACATATCTTTCTCATATTTATTAATAAATTCATATATTAATTCATCTTCAAATTTATCAGTAATTATTTTATATGTAGAAGAAAAATATATGGATTTCTCTTTTTCTTTTAAATCACACAATTCTCTCACTTTATCTCTCGCTAATTTTTTTACTTGTTTTAACCATTGCTTTCTAATTATTTCTTCATTCTTTTTATCAAAACATTCTTTATTACAATAATATCTGTTTTTAATTTCTAAGTTATCATTGAGATATTCTTCTATGAAAGCGTCTTTTTTATCTATCTTATTTTTACAATATCGACAAGTTACTTTTGACATTTAATCACTTCCTTTATATCAAAAATATCATTTATAAAATTATTTAATTTAACATTGTTTAATGGAAAACCACTAGCTTTTGGATGACCTCCTCCACCAAATTGTTTAGCTATATCTGTTAAATTAATATCATCTTTAACAGTTCTTAATGATACCGTTTCTTTTTTAATTATAGCTACAAAATCTAATTCTTCATGTCTTTCACATAATATATTTCCTAATTCACTTGTGTAAGAGTCAGCCATAACTATACCTATTTTATAAAGTTTAAAATCTTTAATTATAAGTTCTTTTTCTTTTATATTAATGTAATTATCTATTTCTTTTTGTTTTATTTCTAATATTAATTTATCTGTTTCGCTAAATAATTCTTTATTATCTTTTATTCTATGCACCATATCATTAACGAATTTTTCTCTACCTAATATATAAAGCAAATCACTTAACTGTTTAGCTTCTTCGTTTCTAAATATTTCTTTCCATTCCCAAGTGTCATATTGTCTTACTAATTCAACAAAATCTTCAAGAGATTCATTATACAATCCTTTATTTAGTAATTTATCTAACAAATAAATAAAAGATAGATGTGTACCACTATCTTTTAATCCATCTAACATGTGTGTTGTTACATTTGCGAATGAATATTTATTTAAATGAGTTGCTGACGGATGATGGTCTAATAATTGTACTTTTAAACCTTCTTTATTTATTATCTCTGCTAATTCTTCGTTTACAGATAAATCTGTTATAAATAATTGCTCGTAAATTCCAAATCTTAGTTCTTCCAATGATTGTTCTACGATGTCATTGACTTCATTATTTCCTACTGAAAGGACATCCGCTTTATCACCATATAAAAGTTTAAATACTACTTCACATCCTATCCCATCTAAATCGTTATGTGTTATTAATTTAATCATATATTAATCCTCCTCTTTAAATCTATAATTTGTTTAGGTTTTCTATTACACGCTCCAAACATTTAATCACCTCCACAGGGGAGTGGAGATTAATTAATCTCCACTATTTATTATTGTAATTTCGATAAAATTTCAGTTAATTGTTTAGCATCTAATGATGCAACGCTTTTAACACCTTTTTCTTTCATATAATCTTTTACTATATTTTTATTTTCTGTTGTTTTAAGTTTGTCTTTTAATTGAGACTTTAACTCATCTACTGATTTTTGTTCTTCTTCTTTTTCTTGTTGTTCAACTTCTTGTTGTACTTGTTTTAAATCTTTTTCAGCTTGTTTCTTTTCTTCTTCTACTTCTTTTTTAACTTGTTCTTTATCTATTGGTCTGGTTGCTGAATTCCTCATACCTTCTTTTAATGTTTGTAAAAAGTTTTTAGCAAACTCTTTTGGGTCATCATTAACCACTAAATATTCGGGTACAGAATTTGAAGAGAATCTTGTTCCAGCTTCTACATATCCATCACCTCTAAAATACAAACGTCTTTCTGTTCCATTTAATTTTCCATCTATTATCGTTTTTTCAATTGTTCCAGTAAGAATTATATCAAATATATCACTGAATATATTTTCGTAAGTATTTGGTAAATTACTGGTTAATACCATATAACCCTCATCTGGATTCATATTTTTTTCTGTTATCGTCTTGATTTTAGTATGTGAGATTGCCATGACACCAAAACCAGCTTTGTATAAAGTTGTAAAGTATTCTTTCAATAATGATTTGACTTTAGCTTGTCCAGAACCAAATCCATTATAGCATTGATTAATTGACTTAGCAGGTTTACCTGTTTCTATTTGTGAAAGTCTGCAAACTTCCTTTTCTGCTATGCTTATTATTTCATCTACCGTATCGAAAGCCACCATTTCTATATTATGTTCTTTACCTTTTTCTTTAATTAACCATTGTTGTAATTCTCTTAATTCTTTCCAAGTATCAGCATGAGTACATTGTAATTCATCCAGTAATGTCTCACCAAATTCATTCCCCAAAGAGATTAACAATCCTTTTTCTGGTTTATTATCATATTCTTCTAATATTATATTTCTGAATAAAGTTGATTTTCCCCATTTTGGGATTGCCCTTAAATACATTCTCAATTTATTTATATCGTTTGTACTTTTATTTATTTTTATTTTTATACTCATTACACATCTCTCCTTTTATTAATTATTTTTAATTTGTTATTTTTATTTATATCTTATAACTAATATATTCTACATTTTAATCACCCCTTATATTATCGTATTAACAATTCTAACTTCAAAATTACCTATGATTTAAAATTTATCTATTCATATAATATACATTAAATTCCATATCTTCACTTATTATTGTAATCTTAGGATATCTATCTGCTATTTCTTTTACTTTATTTACAGCACCGTATACATTATGAGTTGTATATTTTTCGGGTATACAACTTTAATTGTGGAAAAGAAAAGAGAGTGAATTAAAATTTATCACTCTCTAATACCTCTAGTAGTTGTGGAATATCTACTCCGAAACCTTCTGTTAATTTTGTACTTCCTACGAAATCATTCCAACTAAATGCCGTAGTAAATGTATATGTTTTGTTACTTGTATTTGCTCTTGTATATTTAGGTTTTCTAGTAGCACTTGTACCGAATAACACCTTTGCTCTAAGCACTTCAAATGAGTAACCTCTCCCAGCTTTCTCGATGTTCTTAATCAAGTTGTTTAAACTCTCTGTATAAGCATTTGTAATTCTACATGTAAAGTAATTAAATATCTCATACTGCCAGTTATCAACTGTTTTGATTACATCTTGGTAGTATTTCATATCCTTTGGAACTGCTTTTTTCCAGTCCTCATAAGCCTTTAAAGCATCTTCTCGATTATCATGTTTATAGATATCCCTAAATTGTTCTTTTAACTCATAGGCTAACTTTAACTGTGGAAAATCTAGAAACATTAGCTGCATATCCCAAATCTGTTTAGGTTCTAAATCTTCCTTATTCCTTAATAGCAAGAATCTATCCTTTAACAGCTTAGACCTTTGCTTTCTGTCTAGAGAACCTTTAAATGACTTTCTCTCACCTTCTAAAGCATTATTAACTAATTGTATTACATGGAATCTGTCAACTATTACCTGAGCTTTTGGCAACTCCTCATAGACTGCCTCTTTGTAGTATCTCCACATATCTATGGTTACTACTTCTATGTTATTCTTATTAGGCAATTTGCTCAGAAAAGCCTTTACATCGGACTTCTTACGGCTTGGCTGGATATCCAATACCTTACGTCCAATTATATCGGTATAAACGGCTCTCATGCTTTTATTTAGATGTGCTTCGTCTATGCCTAATATAACTGGAGTGAGGAATGTCATATCCTTTTCTAACCTTTCTATGTAAGCATTAAATATTCTCTTTACTGTAGTAGGAGAAACACTATATTCTTCTGCTATATTGGCGAATGGCTTTTTAAGGGATTCTTTTTCTATTTGCTCTCTTAAACGAATAGTGATTTTATCTCTATCGTCAATACTTTTGTAATGTTGACTAAATGTAGTACCGCAGTATCTGCATTTATATCTATGTGTATGTATTTCAATCCCTACACGTTTCCCAAAGCTGTTCAAATCCCTCACAAATCTCTTTGATTTGCCATGCTTATAATATTCAACTCCACCACACTCTGGGCAAGCCACAGGCTCTTTAACTGGTTTAACTATTACTGTCATGTCATGTTCATCTTGTATTGTGTCTATAACTTCAAACTCTGGTAAATTTAGTATATTCATTTTATGATATCTCCTTAAGCTACTAACTCAAATCTATATTCTAGTTTTATTCCTTATAATTTTTAGGGTATCTATAAAATACCATCTTGGTTATAGCGTGGAAGGTACAAGGCGCTCCCTTATCAACTGTTATAATATTCAATAATGGCACTTCTTTTTTATGATAATTTACTGGGTATAAATGTATATCATTATTTATTTCCATAAGAACAGATGTGTTAAATTCTACATATTTTATATTATCATTATAATAAAAACTAGGATTTAAAATATCTCCCTTTTTAAATACTTTATATTTCATAATAACCTCCTAAATAATATGTTTTACTAAATTATATCACAGTTCTAGTTGCAATTTCCACAGTTAAAGTTATTTTGAATAATAAATTTTATATTCACTTTTCAATGTACGTTTTCTTACTAATCCACAGTTATAGTTTCATACCCTATTTTTCTAAGTATTCTAAAACTTCCTCATTCTCATCTATTTTATATAATTGAATCAAATATAAATCTTTTGTATTGATATAATCAACATATAACTTCAACTCTTCCACATTACCAACTCCTTCCTAGAGGGAATTAATTCCCTCTTTATAATTTTATTAATTATTTTCAATCTAAAAATCGAATAATTCGTCCTCGTCATCATCACCATCTGATAATATATCTAAATCTCCGTCCTCATCTAATAATTCTGGTTTAGGTTCATTACCTTTACTTAATAACTCGTTTAATGTTAAAGGTACTGGTATTGCTCCTTTACTATATCCTCTACCTATTGAAGATATTTCCATTCTTCTTTGCATAGACCCCATTCCTGCACCATATTGTTGTTTCAAATCTTCAATATCCATTAATCCGTACTTAACAAGTTCTTTTTCTTCATCGCTTAACATATCTTCATTAAATGGCACTTCTTCATGTCTATTTATTAATCTAACTCTATACCCCATTTTACATAATTCATTATCGTCAAAGTTATCTAATAGCATTTTATCTATTAATTTAGCCATTTTCTTAGCTTTCTCACTATCCTCACCTAATGGGTATTCAAATGATTGATAAAATCCTATATCAGCCTTTTTCTTAGAATTATACTCTGGTATATATCCATTTATAACTAATAGATTCTCTTCTTCTAATCTGCTATCGTCTAAACAATCTTCTGTTATATAAAATTCTACGTTTGCTAATGCTTTTTCTTCCGCCTCGTCATTTATAACATATATTCTTTGCACATTGTAATTTGTATAAATCTTTTCTTCGTGTGTTTTAGGATTAGTATAACTTGAATATTCTATATTACCTTGTACTTTAAATTTTTTGTCTTTATAAGCATCTGATTTTAATATTGAGTGTACTGCCATTGAATAATCAAATTCATTACTGCACTCTACTCTTTCTTCGTTTTCGTCTACGAATACCAGTTTACGGAAGTTTGCGATTCTATCTTCATATTTTTCTCTGTCTTTATATTTAAAGTTAGTTGATTCAAATTTACCGTCATTATCTAATATGGTATATATAGTTGAATCATTAACATTAAGTGTCCCATCTGAAGTTCTTTTGACATTATTCATGAAAGATTTTATTTGAAGATTAAAGTTATCTTTATCACATTTCATATTCAAATTTAATTGTCTAATATTACAACCAGAATCTAATAGTTTATCACTAAAAGCTTTTCTATTTTCTCTATCTGGTGCTATTGATAATTTTCCAATCATAACAAAATTTAAATTACTCATATATACATCTCTCCTTTATTAATCATTTTTATTAATATTTTATTTTGGCACTTCATATATTTTACATTTTAATCACCTCTTATATTAGTATATTAACATAACCATATATAAAATTACCTATGAATTATTATTTTTTATATCTTAAACTATATATTATTTCTCCTATTATTAATGACACTAAAACTACTACATAAGGAGTTACAAATTCTACTCGAAAAATTAATACTAGAGATAAGATTATAATAATACATCTTATAATCAAATCTTTTAAATTCATTTCTCTTCACCTCCTTCTATTAACTCAAAAAATTTACCGATACTATATATTCTATCACAATATTCAACTAAGTATTTTTCTCTATCTCTTTGTCTTAAATCCATTCTTGCAGAATATATTGTGTTATAAACTTTCACTACTTTTAAACTACCATTAGTTATTAATTTTATCATATTAACATCTCTCCTTTTTTTTATTAATTATTTTTATTTACTTCCTATTTCATATTAATTTCTTCTATTCTAACTCTTCCAATGTTCCTTCTACGAATACTGTCTTGACGCACTCTTTAGTGTCTTTATAATAAAAGAAACATTTCTCGCATTGTTTGTTAGATAACAACTCACACACTTCATTTGAATCAAGCTTTTTCAATATATCTTTTAATTCTTCTATTGTCATATTAAATCTCACTCCTTAACATAAATAAGTATATCATATTGTAAATATTCGTCAATACTTTTTATTAATTATTTTCGGCTTTTTCTATTCTATTTTTAGCTATATTAAAGTAATTCTCATCTAGTTCAATTCCTATAAATTTACGATTAGTATTCATACAAGCAACCCCTGTACTACCACTGCCCATAGTAAAATCTAATACTAAATCATTTTCATTAGTATATGTCTTAATCCAATATTCAAGTAATTTAATAGGTTTTTGTGTAGGATGTATCCTATTTAAATTATTACATTCTCCTATAATTTTACTTAAACTATATAAATTTGTAGGATATCTTTTTGTATTATCATAATTTTTACTAAGTTTTGTAATATGTTTCCCATAATTATTGCTCGAATAACCTTCTTTGCTAATTGGTCTAATATTTTTTTGTTCTGCGTCAGTCATTTGAGGATTGTATATTGGTAATTTTTTATAAAAGACGCATATATCTTCTGTTCTTTTTAAAGGCATTCGTTTAGCATTAAGAAAACCACTTGGTAATTGTTTGTCCCATGTTATCCTATATTTAAATTCTTTTAAATTACTACATATTAATTTACTTGTAAACGGCTCATCTGAAAATAATAATATAGGTGTATTTTTATTAATTAGTTTATGTATTTTTCCCCACATACAATTAAAAGGAATTATTTCATCCCATTTATTTCTCGATGTTATTCCATATGGAATATCTGTAAATATCATATCAACTTTCATACCTTTTTCGATTAACATATCCATCACTTCTAAGCAATCGCCTTGATATAATTTATATCTTTCATTTTCTATACCCATATTAATACCTCCTTAATATAATCTCCTTTTATGTTTATCTTTTCTAGTATAAGTCTTTTTACTTTTCTTTATCCCAGTGCCTCTTTTAACTTCTTGTAGATGTTCATGTATGTTTTCTATTTTACCAACATGATTGAAATCCTTACCTTTTAATGTAAATTTTATCTTTTTCATTCTTATCACCTTCCTATAAATACATTATATCACATTGAAATATAATATCGATACCTTTTATTAATTATTTTCTATATTACAAACACATTATTTTTCTTATCTATTATAGTAACCTTTTTACTCATATCAGAGAATAAAAATGATTCTTCAGCTTTAAATTTTAATTGTTCTTTAGCTTCATTACTACCATGATGAATTAAAATTTTTTGGCAATTCAATCCTTTCATATAATTAATTAATTCATCTTGTTGAATATGTCCACTGAAGGTTTTACAAATAACTATTTCACATCTTATATTCACTCTTTTGTTTTCAATAGTAACACTTTTAGCTCCTTGTTGTATTTTTCCTGCTAACGTTGCAGGTGAAGAATACCCAACAAATATGATGCAATCTTTGCTTTTACCTGCTATTTCTTTTAAATATTCAACGGAATGCCCACCACAAAACATTCCCGATGAAGATATAATCACACATGGTTCTTTTTGTTTGGCTAAAACTTGAGTTTTTTTATAATTGTCAACAAATATAAAGTTTTCCCAACTTAATACTCTTTTCCAACGTTCAAGTAAATCTCCTTCTAATATATTCTCATACACTTTATTTATTTCATTAGTTAATCTACTATCCACTATAACTTTTACATTTTTAAATTCTTTCTCATCTTTAAACATATGATATAATAAATCCATTATAGACTGACTTCTATCGTAACTGAAACAAGGAATCAGTACTCTATTCCCATTATAGACAACTTCTCTTATTTTAGCCAATAAATTAAAGATTTCTTGTTTATGCTCTTTCTTTGTAAATCCATCACTTCTATCTCCATAAGTAGATTCTAAAATTGCTATATTACATTTAGATACTTGCTTTCTATCAAAAGAATACGGTTTGGATAATTGATTATTATTACTACCTAAATCACTCGAATATAATAATTTAACCACTCTTCCACTAGGTTTTTTAATGTAAAGTATTATACTTGTACTTCCACAACAATGGTTATTATCTATAAATTGTACGGATAAATTACTATCTATTTTGTGAGTTTTATTTCTCTCTACAACTTTTATACGGTCTATAGCTTTATATGTGTCTGATTCATCGTATAACAATTCATACTTTTTACCTTTATTATTCATACTTATTACATTTCTTTGATGAATAAAAGCAGAATCTAATAACATAGGTTTCATTATTTCTGAATTTTCATAAGTTGTTATTATATCACCTTGAAAACCTCTACTTATTCCAGCTGGTATATTTGCTATATGGTCAGGCATGGCAGTGTGCAACAAGCACACAACTTGCAAGGTTAAATGGTATATTGTCAATCATTTTTTTATTACTATTATAATCTTCTACCATGTTATTAGTTTGAATTCCTCCAGATTCAAGTAATATTAAATTCCTATTACCATTGTCTAAAGGATATTCCACAGCTATACAACTACCAGTGACATCCTCTGTAGACCCACCAACACTCGTTATAATTATTTTATTTTTAAACTTTTTATTGTTAGCAAAATGATGCTTAAATTTTTTCTTTTCTATTATATTTAAATTTTCTTTTCTATTATCTAATATATCACCATTCAGATATTCTATTTTATTATCTGAATTGGTTAAAAGGTTAGGTAAATCATAAGTATAATGCTCATCTTGTCCCACTATGTATTTACCACATCTTTTCCATATTTTATCTTTGACTAAATCTATGTCTTCAATATCTATTAAAATTGTTTCTCCTGTTTCTTCTGTGGTTAAATCGTCATACAGTACTATTTCAGCATAATTTTCATGTTTTATTATTTCATTAGCTTCATTTGAATCATGCTGATTATTTGATATACATATTCCAAATTCTCTATATTCATTCAAATGTTTATTACATAACATTTCTTTATTTTTATGTAATAGTTTTTTGCCACAAATTTTGCAGTGTCTATCCATATCTTATCTCTCCTTTATAGTTTTGTATGCTATTAATAAATCTTTTTGACACTTTATCTTTATAGTACACAACTACTTCTTTGATATTTTTTCTTTTTCAGTTGTAAACATTCCTTTAGTTCTTAATTCATTATAACAACTTTCACAATAGCTAACTTCTCCATTTTTTAATTTCTTTCCACAATGAATACAATGTTTGCTCATATCTTTATTCTCCTTTCTAGGGAGGAATCCCTCCCTCTTCGTATTATAAAATTTATTAATTATTTTTAGTCATCCAAAGGTTCTTTTAAATATTCACAATCAAAGACGTCATCAGTGAATGCACATTTATGAAAGTCTGTACATTCATTAAAGTCTGGACAGAAATGGCAACAAATATTAGTTCCACGATGTAACCCACATTCAGTTGGTTCCTCACATTCTTTTATATCTTCTTGTTTATTTTCTTTACAAGTGCAATCTTCACAAGGTACTTCACATTTACATTCATTATCTAATTCATCTAATTTATTCTCCATATATTCACATATATCTGCTTTTTCTGCATATTCACATAATTTATCACATTTATCAAAGTTCTCACACGTATAACAACATCTATTTTCAAACTCGTCACATTTAACCTCTTCATTACATTTAAAGTCTTCACCTAATACTTCTTTGACAGCTTCTCCTAATGTCATATCTGGTTCTGTATTACCTTCTATTTCTTTTATTTTATCTTGTATTTCTTTTTCTGAAGGTTTATCTTCGTCTGGTATGATATTTACATAGGATTTCATCTCTTCGATAAAAGCGTTCCATTCTGATTCTGTCATTTCTTCTTTTTCCATATCTTCTAATGCTTTTGCTAATCGCTCTTCTTCGCTAGGTTCTTCCTTTATTATTTTATATTCTAAAGCTTTATCAAAATCTATCCAAAAATCACGTCCTTTATATTTATCCAAAATTTCTTGAGTTAGACCAGTATCTCGAGTAACTATATCATCTAATATTTTTTGTATTTTATTCATTCTTTTTGTTTCACTTTCTAAGTCGCTTAATTTATCCATCCTCATCATTGAAAGTTCATGATACATTAAACTACCAAATTTACTCATTGTTCTATAATCACAAGCACAAAACAAATACATACCTGCTGAAAATGCATGACTACTTACTCTTCCTTTAAATATTATACCTTGTTCCTCCTTCATTCTTTCCATTAGGTCATATATCTCTAAATATTTATATAAACTACCGCCGTTACTATTAATTCTAAATTCCACTTCATCACAATATAAAGGTAAATAATCAGATTGATATTTTAATCTTTCATTTGTTTCAATTATAGCTTTATTTTTATCATATATATCTAATAGTTCATTAACTACATAATTTCCTAATTCATCATCAAGTTCCCCAGTAAAGTTTATTATTCTTTCCATAATATCTATCCTCCTAAATTTTATTAATTATTTTTAATTACATATTTATTGTTAAATCATTTTCTTCATATAAACCGTATTTAATTGCTAAATCTTTTATTACAATTAATATTGCCTCAATTAATAACTTGTCTTCGTTTATTATGTCTAATTTATTTATTTTATCTGCTTTTGTTTTACTTACACCATTTTTAATAGCATTATTTTTTCTATTTTTTAATCTAGTATTTAAATTAACTCCAAATCTGTTATCTATTTCTTTATATATTTCATCATATACAACCTTATGATTTATACCAGTTTTATATGTTATCTTATTTACCATATTTTTCACATCTGCTCTCCAATTATCTTTCGATAATGATATTAAGTCTTGTATATTATCTAATGAATTTTGAAGTCCTTTTATATCTTTTTCCATTTGTTTCTGTTTTAATTCTTGTTCAACCATACTATCAAATAATATTTTGAATGACTGAAGATTAGGTGATAATTCTGTTGTGTCTATTGCTTGCATTTGTGCTAATTCCATTTCGTTGAAACGTTTAACATATTTTGCTGTAAATATTATACCTTTTTCACCTGTCATTTTGTTTGCTAACATTTCACAACCCATTTTAGTACATTCATAAAACGGTTTTTTTCTATTCATACTATCTTTGTAACTTGATTTTATAAAGTAATCAGATAGGTGTAATTCTGCACTTATCTCTATAGTCGGTTTTATACCAACTATCCCACGTTTTTCATTTCCTTCTATCATCCACATTATTTCCTTATGTTCTTTTCCCATCATCTTAGCTACTTCATAACTAGGAATTGTTTCAACTTTCTTTCCTTTATTTATATCAATTATATTACTCATATTTCTCACTCTCCCTTATTAATTATTTTTAATCCTTTACTATTTTTGTCGAGGTATTTCAATAAATTTACATTTTAATCACCTTCTTATTATAGTATTATCAAAACTGTTATTGAAATTACCTATAATTTAAAATTTATATTTCATATTATCTCCTCCTTATAGTAATAATTATATCATACCTATATTATTTGTCAATACATTTTATTAATTATTTTTGCATTAAATCTAAAATAGTACATATATCAATATCGTTATTATTTTTTCGTAATTTATCACAATCTGGCTTATAGCAACAATTGTTACAACTGTCTATTACAAAATCTTGATACAATATGTTCAATATTCTATCTGCTTTATTAGCACACTGTGCTTTCATTCTTTTCATCATATTTTCTTCATTAATGCTAATACTAATTTCATTCCAGCTAATTACATGACTTATTTGACAATAATTATTAAAATCTGTTCCCTTCCAATAAGGCTGTACTGAATGTTCTGTACCATCTATAAGTTCTAATTCAATTTTCACTATATCATCAGACATAGACAATCTATTAAAAGGACTCAAGTCATTTGTAAATGAATGATATTCAATATTGTCCATCTTCTCAATAACACATTCAAAATTATAATATTCATTATCTACTTTTGATATATTCAATTTTGTAAAATTTTCAATCGGTATTTCAACATACTCACAATTTTCACAAACGAATGTTACCGATTTTATTTCTTTTATATTATTCATAAAAACCCCTCCTTAATTATAACTAACTTCTTTACCTGATTCTCTAATACATTTAAAAACTGGAAACCTTAAAGATAATCCTCCTTTATCGTTATAGGTTTCTTCAAAGTATTGTATTTCAGCTATACGATTTAAATATTCTTCTTGATTATTCCAAATTTGTTCTCTTTGTTTATCATCAAATCCACTACCTACACCAAGCTGATAACCTTTATAATCACATATGAGATTACCTAATGTACCTTTATATTTACCGTCACCCTCTTCAAAACCTATGATTTTTAAATCACAAGAGTTCATTACTTTTAATTTTAATAATGTTTTACTTCTTTTAAATTCATATGATTTGTCAAGATTAATCATACATCCTTCAGCACCATTTTGTCTACATTTATTTAAAATTTCTAAAACTTTATCGTTGTCATTACCATGATATAAAATTGGAGTTACTTTTAAAAATTCAGTTTCTTTAATGTTCTCTAATACACTTCTTCTGATTGAATAAATATCAGTCTTTTTCTTATTTTCAAATTCGTCTAATGTAATAATATCAAACACCATATACTTAACACCTGTTTTAACTTCACTTTTAGTAGATATTATTTTCATAGTGTCTTTATATACACTCTCATAATCACTATTTATTGCTAATAATTCACCGTCTAAACAAACATTATTTAAACCTGTTTGTTTTATTGATTTTAATACTTCAATCAATCCTGTTATTTCCTTGTTTTGTCTACTCTTCATAGTTATTTTTCCATTTTTAATAATTGTAAAGCATCTTTGACCATCAAATTTCTCTGTTACAAATTTATCACCTTTAGGTAATTTATTTAAATCAGCTTTACTGCCAAGCATTATTTCAAATGTAAAAATCAATCCAGGTATAACTTTATTAACCGTCTTAGCATCAGCACCTATTTTTAAACTCTTAGTAAGTAATCCTCTCACAAAATCCTGTAAATCTTCATCTAATGAATTTATATATCCTTGCACAACACCTATATTTACATCTGTTCCCGAGTTATGTAGACTTAAATAAATAAACATATCTCTTATATCATCGCAAGTATTTTCATATACTTTTACTTTTTTATTTATTTTCTTTTTACTTAATCCAGTTGTTATATTACTATCTAATAAAAATTTCAGACATTCTAAGAATAATTCATTATCCTTATTTTGTTTAATTATTGTTTCTTTACTTTTTTTACCACTTGTATTTGAAATTTTATCAAATATTTCTTTTACCCTTTTTAATTCATTCATATATTAATTCCTCCTTAATTATATAAAAAAGAATACTTTACTTTATTGTCACTATATATTCCTATTTTTACAAACTCTCTATAAAAATCCTCATCTTTTATATTTTTTATATCCTCTTTCTTATCTAAATCAATAACCCATGAATTATCTCTGTTTCCTCTTTCACATTTCCAATTATTATCTTTCTCTATATTAATTCCAGTTAGTACAATTTTCTTTTCTTCGTTATTAAGTGAAACATTATAAGTAATATATATTCTATCTCCGTATTTTTTAAATTTTATTTTTATAATTTTTTCATTTTCTATATTATGATATGCATTTTTTATTAATCTATCAAGGTTATTTGTCAAAACTCTTATACTAGCATATGGGTGTTTAACTGTATAAGCTAAGTCTAAAATTAAATCTTCATAAAAATTTCCTTTATAGAATTCTCTATTGATTTTCATATCAAGATATTTATTAATTTTATTCATATTTATACCTCCTTATTTATCACTTAATCTTACATCCAATATAGTTAATATAATAATCACTGCTAACAATATTAATAACCCATTCATATTATCACCCCTTATTAATCATTCATCTATTCTATCTAAAAGTTTTTTCCATTTTTATATTCTTCCCTTTATTAATAATTATATTATAAATATGTTATTTGTCAATACTTTTATTAATTATTTTTATTTTATCTACTAAACAACTCAATTCATCCCAATTATGTAAATAAAACACATAATCATTTACATATACTTCAATTATTCCTTTTGAGAAAAAACTTCTCTCTCTAAAAATTATTCTTACTCTTAGTTGTTCATTTGCGAATATAGATATAAAATAGTTATCTTCAACTAATTTTAAATTTAGTTCTTTTTTCAGATATTCTATTTCTTTAATCATAATTTAACACCACACCCTATGTTTCTCATGTATTTCTTCTAGCCCATCATAATCACTTATCTCCCATTCAACATCTTCTGGTATTTCTACTATTTTTAATGAGGCACAACGACCACTAGCTTTTTTACTTCCCATTTCTTCAAACAATTTTATTAAGTCTTTGTCATCTCTATCATATAATTCATCACTTAGAAATGTACAATTCATTAACTCCTCGGGATTTTTACCTTGATATTCATATGTAACATAAATCATGTTCCAACTAGGGTTTTGATTCTCTACAATTAAATCTCCATTTTCTTTAAATTTAAAATCTTGTATAAATTTAAAGGTATCATTGCAATCTTCGTCATACCCTCCACTATAGAAATATAATTTGTCGCATTCTCTATTTTTTATTTTACATAATTTTATTTTAAATTTATCTGATAGAGTATATCCTCCGAAACATCTATTTATTAATATTTTTCTCATAATTATTCCTCCTTATAAATTAATTTTTTTATTTTTATAATAATTTACTTTTATTTTATTATTAGCATTTATATCAATAATTAAAACAAAATCACTTAGCTTAATCATAATTTAACACTGAATCCTCCTTTGGTAATTCGCAATAATTCCATTTTTCAATGTCATTTTTCCCATTTTTAGACCATGATGTTCTACCAGTAAAATATGTATAAAAATTTCCATTTTCATATTTAAAAAAATGTCTCTTATACCATATTAATTGATTATCACTTACCCAAACTTTTGTATCTACGAGTACTTTGTCCCAATCTGTTTCAATTCTTTCATATATGATTTTGCCATCAGCATCAATAACTTTCATTATATCTAATCCATAGTTAACAGCTTTATATCTCATATTTGATAAATATAAATCTTTCATTCCTTCTAAGCTATAATCAAATTTTAACTGTCTCGCACTTTCTTTATGATATACTCCATTATCAATTATATATTTTTTCTCATTATTTTTAAGTACTAAACACATACCATTTTTTAAATCATTTATATTCATATTATATTCCTCCTTTATTAATTTATACTTATATATTAACATAAACTAATTAAAAATAACCCTTATTAATTATTTTTATCATCTAACAAATTAACTTCTTCAATATCATAATACTCGCAATCAGCACAACATGGAGATTCGCAACTTAATAAGCTATTCAATTCAGAAAGTTCAGATGGGTCTAAACTTTCTTTTCCATGAAGTTTACATTTATGAATTGTAAATTCAACTGAAGGTGTATTACTTTGTTGTAAAACACATATTCTTAAAAGAGTATAAACATCTATTATACCTTCATTACCTTCTGTAGTCATAGCTTGTATAATCTTATTTTTGTAATAATACGATATTGATATATTATAATTTCCATCTATTTTAGCTAATAATGTGAAATGTTTAGCATCTCCTATATTCGTATCTATATATTCGTATAAATCTTTAGATGTTAATTTTATTGTCACCTCCAATACATTAAGTCCTTTTAATTTTTCAACCTTTTCCTCTACCTCGCTTATTATTAATTCTTCCAATTTATTTGCGAATAACTCATTTTTGTTCATATTATCTACCCCCTTATATTAATAATTATACTATTTTTTTATTTATATTGTCAATACTTTTTATTAATTATTTTTATTAACTTTTCTTAATTTTTAACAATTAATTAGTGTGCTGTATGCACCTCCTCTATAGAAATGTATTTAATCCTTTAATTTTCTTCTATATCTATGTCAGTTATTGTTTTAAATATGTCTTTATTGAAGTTAGGTAATGAAGTAAATGCATTTTTTTCTTTATCATTTATATAATTCCACATATTTCTCCATGCCTCTTTATAATTTAATTCTTTTAAATAACCTCTAGCAATTTTATAATTGGGATGTTTTTCTTTTTCTTCATCTGTCATTTCATATTCATTAACCCATAGAGTTAATTTAAAATAGTTATTTATTATTTCAAATACACAACTTTTTTCCATGTGTCTAATGTCCAATCACTTTCTTTATTAAATAGTTTAATCGTTTCATGTTTATCATTATCGTCAGTGCAAAAGCATCCTAATTTTTTATTGCCTAAATTACAGTCTCCAATGTTATAATTACCTTTATTATAATTACCACTATTCCAATTTCCAGTATTCCAATCTCCAGTATTCCAATCTCCAGGATTATAATCTCCAGTATTATAATTTCCAGTATTATAACTACCTGTGTTTTTAATACCTGTGTTACCTTCACCAGTATTAACCATATCTAATACTTCATGCCAGCTTAATTCTTTTATTATTTTTATTTCATTTGTTACACATTTATTATTTGAACAATCACTTTTTTCTATAATTTCACCAGTAGCTTCTATTATAGCTACTTTGTTTTCTGGGTCAAAAGTGTAATAATTAAAACAATCAACTAGCTTTTTACAAAAATGAAATCCTGCTTCACATATATCTATTTTCCCTTCATGTCTATATGTTTCTCCTACCTTATATTGAAAACCTCTGCAAGTCCAATCTGAATTAAATACTTTATATCCTTTCATATCTTTCTCTCCTTTTCATTAATAATTTTCTTGCTCTATCCATTCTTTTTCTTCTTTATCCCATACCCTAAACTTTAAGTTTTTCATATTACCACCCTCCTTATATTACTATATTAACATTAGCGTCATAAAAATTACCTATGATTATTATTTTATATTATTTTCATCCTCCTTTAAAAAATTAGAGGGAAATTAATCCCTCTTTATAAATTTAGGTCATCTAATGAAAAGTCAAATTCATCTTGTTTCCTTTCTTCTACCTTTACAGTTTCACGTGAAACGTCTGTTATTACTGTCGCTCCATTAGCTAAATAGCTTTGTTCAATCTGCATGTGTAATCTTAACAAATCTTTTATATATCCCGTTTTGCTAGTTTTCCCATTTAAAAATTCTATAATATCTTTATCTTTTTCATTGAAGGTCAATCTAACCTCTTTAATAGTCTTCTTCATAATATCACCTACTTATATATTTTATTAGCTATATTTAATAAACCTTGTGCTTGTAAAGTTATATCTTCAGATGATATTGTTTGTTGATATATCTTTTTCATTGTAGGTGATATAATTTTAGCTCCACCACCAATAATGAGAATATTTGAATTCTTGATGTTATTTGCTTGCCCTTTTATTTCATTTACTAAATTAACTATAAATTTCTTAACTAACTCTTCTTTGTATTTGAAATCACCTACTAATAAAGATTCTTCATTATCAAATATTCTTTTTGTTTGTTCTAATGATAATGATAAATCATATGTTAAGTTAAGATATTCTCTACAAGAATTGTATAAATCAAACAATCCTAATCTTATACTAAATCCATCTTTTAATTGCATTTTATTATCGTAGATTGTAATATCGCATGTATTCCCACCTATATCCACAACCATCGTGTCTACATTTTTATTTAATTTATTCATTATACCTTGTATAGATTTGATTGAATAAGACTCTGGAAGTATTGTAACATTCTCAATTACTATGCTTCTTTTAATCCCATTTATAATTATAGTCTTTTTATTATTCTTTTTAATATAATCTTCCATTTTATCTTTCTTTTTATATTGATTAACAGGACAACAAGTTACCAAATTGATATTGTTTTCCGTATCTTTTGTAGCATTTGCTATACAATAATAAAGTAATATTAAATAATTGTCTTTTTTATATTTTAAAAGTTCATTTTCATACTTTCCTTCACCAATTAAATAACCCTCATCATCTATAGTGAATTTTTGATTTTGTGAAAAGTCATCTAAACCATTTTCGCATTGTTTAATTCTCGATTCACAAATACAACTCCCATTATTAGATATAGCTATTGATGTTAAATTACCGATGTCTACTCCTATATTGATAATATTTTTACTCATAATATCACTCTCCAAAATATTGATTATTATACACCTCTACCCTATAGGTTATATAATAAAAAATACGACATAAATTAATAATGATTTTCAATTAATACATTACAATAATTTTATATCGTATTTACCTCCTTTACTTTAATATATGCTCTAATTACAAAAATGTTGACTATATATTCATATATTTTGTAAAAATATTTATCACAATCTCTTTCCCTGTTCTCTCTAGGATGTCCAAAATCCTTGTTAAATGCCATTCTAAGGGTTCTGCATTAGTTAAAGGAGTAATTAATCCTCAAACATATTGATTTGAATACTTGGTTTGTAATCATTACAAATATCAATTAATAATTTCACGTTATTTCTGGAATAATTTAAATCTTCCCATTTGGATACTCCGACCTCATAGAAAAACATTTCTTTTATAATATTATAATCTTTATTAACTTTACTAATACCTAAATGTTCTTTAATTATTTTACCGTAATCAAATACATCTTTTGCTCTTATACCAACTAAATGTTTTATTTCTTCTATTTGTTTATCTTGTTCCTCAATCTTATATTTCATATCTTCAACTAATTGATTCATATCGTTTAATAATTCTGGAAACTCATTAAAATCTTGTATTTCATATTTACCTGTTTTTCTTATTTGTGGTAATACTTCATCCATAACCCACTCTTCAAATTTTTGTGCTGAAGGTAATTTACTACCTATTATTAATCTGTATAAATCACCTTCATTGATTAAAGTTGTTTGAGTTTTAACCACCTTGCCATTTTGGCAATGTGATATCATTTCTTTTCTTTTATGTTTACACTTTTTAGATATAGTAGCACTTGGGTCTGAATATCCTAAAATCGACGCTATATCTTTACCTACAAACCAAGGTTCATTACTTATATTTATCACTCTTATTTTCCCAAATTCATCATTGTTAAATAACATTAATTCGTTCATAATATCTCCTCCTATTTTATTAATTATTTTTACTTAAACTTTCTAAATCTCCATAAAATTCCATCATATCATCCTCTCAAACCTAGTAATATCAATTGTTCGTATAAAAGTGTACCCGCTTTGCATGAAAGTGTACCTGCTTTACATAAAAGTGTACCCTAATAAATAGATAAATATATAAATAGATAAAAAAATAAATATTAATCTCTTTTTTCTCTTTCTTCTTTTTCTCTTCTTCTTTCTATATATTCTTCATACGATATAAGTCGAATGTAAGTTACAGAAGTATAAACTATCTTCCCATTTTTATTTTGTATTTTTTCTGTTTTCGTATATTTTTCAATTAAATCAATATCCCTTAATAAATCAAGAGTTTTATTAAGTTCTTTTTTATTTTTCCCACTATCTGAATTCAATCCAATATTATTGTTTATGCTTTCTTTTATTATTCTTGTAAAAGTTTTAGTGTTGCATCTATATTTCAACAACATATAAACTTTTATAGTTGACGATTTTAAATCATTAAGTAATGTTTTTAATATTTCTTCTTCTATAGTAACATATTTACGTCCGTCTTTATTCTTATAATTAATTATATATGTAGTTTTTCCATTTATAATTTTCGCAACAACTAAGCTACTTTCTAATTTGGCTAATTTCTTTATATTCCTTTTAACAGTGTCAAATTTATTTTTACTATACTCTTCAATTTTAGATTGGTTAAGTATTAAATCATCTTCTGTGATATATCTATGGTCTTCACCTTTAGTATATTTACTAAATAAGGTCATCAAACCATATGTGTTATAATCGCATTTCTTATCCTTCATGTTCTTTTCATCTGTACTTATTGGGAATCTAATAATATTGTCTTTAGACATACCGATAGCAACTGTGTCTTTATCTATTATTAAATCTTTTATATCATCGTCTACACCAATCATTTCACCTATTAAATCATAATCTAATTCTCTTTGAGATTCAGTATCATCTATATCTGGAATCTCATTAAACTGATTTCCTATTAAATCATAATTTAATTGTTTTTGATAATCTAATTCTTCCAAGTTATCACCTCCTTTACCACCATAACGCATATTTTATTAAATCATATATTTTCCATATAGATTCTATTTTATCTATCACTTCTTGTTCTTTTCTCTTTTTATCAAAAGGTTCTAATGTTAGTTCTAATCTTAATCCCTCAAGAATTTTATTTATACATTCTTCTTGTGTTAATTCTTCCTCATTATATTTAAATGTGTGGAAACTTAAATTTACTATTCCTTTAGTTATTTCTTTATATTTGCATAAACGTTCATATAATAATAAATTCATAGTAAAATTTAAATCCCATGTTTCTCTTTCATCAAAACCATCTTCATATATTTCCTCTGTCCAATATTTTTCTCTTGAATCACCTTTATTCCATCCCCACGGAGTTTCTTTTAATTCTATTCCTATTTCTTTAAGATATCTTCTGCCCATTTTTTATACCTCCTAATAAAAATTTCATTTTATTTGACTTTATCTCTTTTAAAAATTATAAAATTTTACCTCTTTGTTTAATAGTATTAAGTTATTGCTTTTTTGTCTCAAGATAGTCTCTTTCCCTTATAGTTTATAGCTACATTTAAATAATCTAATGTTGTTTCTAAACATACATATTCTTCATAGTCTGGATTTATATCATTTTTCACTTTTTCAATAATATCATATGCTTTTCTTAATTCTTCTCTTTTATCTTCTTTTAACAAAATATAATTTTCATTCATGTCTTACCACCCCTTTATTAATTATTTTCACATATCTGACTTTTCCATAAGTTGTTTAAAATCCTCAAATTCATCGAGTATTTTATTTATATCTTTATTTAATTCACAATCATTACAGGAATGATTGCATATACTTTGACTATCACATATTGTTGCTATGACTAATTCTTTTATTTCTTCTAATTTATCTAACATTTCTTCTATATACATCATATTATTATTCTCCTTTTATTAATTATTTTTATCTATCGCTTAATTGAGTAACAGATACATTTTCGATAACTCTTTCGTCTTTAGTTTCTAGTATATATTTAAAGTTAACCAAGTCGTATGTTACCCCTGTAACTCTACATTTTATTTTCTTAGTTCCTTTCTTTGGTCGGTAATAAATCCAATCATTAATATTAAACATAATATTTACCCCCTTATACTTATAATTATAATACTTTTATTTATATTGTCAATGCTTTATTAATTATTTTTACTTCAATGTCTTATTAATAATTTATTGCATTTTCTTTATTCACAAAGAAATGTATTCCAGTACTGCATTCATTCCATCTATTATTATCAAAATTATCCACACTTACTATTTCTCCAACTTTGTATATGAAATTGCTGTCATAACTACTTCTTATTTCTTTTACTTTATCTCCCGTTTCAATGTTTTCTATATCTAATACTTTAGCTTTATCACATCTACATTTTGCAGTAGTCGCACTACTTCTTTTAGAATCTTCTAATATCAATAACTTAACTATACATCCATTAGCTTTCTTATATCCTATAAAACTACCAGTTTCTGGACAAGCTAAATTATAACCAATAGTATGAATATTTGTTTTTATATCTTTTAAATTAGCACTACTTAAATCAGCACATCTCAAATTAGTATCTTTTAAATTAGAATAGCTTAAATTAGAATAGCTTAAATCTGCATTACTTAAATTAGTATATCTTAAATCAGCATATCTTAAATCTGCACATCTTAAATTGACACATCTTAAATCAGTATATCTTAAATTAGTATATCTTAAATCTGCATATTTTAAATTAACACATCTTAAATTAGTATTACTTAAATTAGCATTTTTTAAATTAGCGTTTTTTAAATTAGCACCACTTAAATCAACATTACTTAAATTAGCACGTTTTCCTCCTTCTCTTTTTAACCACAATTCATGTTCCTTTAATATTTTATTTAATTCTTCTTGATTTATATTTTTCATATTTATTTCTCCTTTATTAATTATTTTTAATTTCTTTTATTATATCTTTAATTAAATTGATTTTTCTATTAATTGTCACACTACTTACATTTAATTTTTTAGATATATTTTTTTGCTTGTATCCATCCATTAACATATCCATAATTATATGTAATTCTTCTGCATTAATCTTATTAAATTTATTAATATTTCTTTTTTTTATTATACTATCAAATTCATTCATTAATTCTATATATTCGATATTTTGATATTCTAAATCTATTTTTCCTATAGTATCTAATAGAGTAGTCTGTTCTTTATCATCGTCAGATATATTAACATCCATAGATATAAGCATATCTTTGTCTCTATAATAAGTGTTTCTTAAATAGACATTGTATGAATTGTATATAATTGCACAAATAAATTTTTTAATATCCCCTTTAGACTCATCAAATTTATTTCTAGATTCCCAAAGTTGTAGTAACGAATATTGAATCATATCTTCTTTAATTTTGAAAAATCCATTATAATTTTTATTATATATCTTACCAGCTAATTCTAAAGATAAATTTACATATTCTGTATCACTTATCATTGTTTTACTCATCACTTTACCCCCTATAGTTTATTAATTATTTTTATCTATACATAGATTGTATGATATTGTAATGATATTTGCCACCTCCTTTATTCATTATTTTTTATTTCTGTAATTATATCTTTTATTCTATTGACTTTCTTATTAACATTCGTACTGCTTACTCCTAACATTTTGCTGATTTCGCATTTATTATAGCCTTCATATAGTTTATTAATTATAAAATGTAACTCATCCAAATCTATTTTTCTACTTGTATGTTTATTTCTCTCTTCAACTATATTATTAAATTTATTTATAAACTCTTGTTTTTCAATATTTTTATAGTTGATATCTTCTTTAAGAAAATGACTAATTAATTTATTATATTCCTTTCTACAATCCAGTAATGTATCATTCATTGTATATATTCCTTCAGCAGAAATAACTTTACCTTTATTTTTATATACAAAGTCTCTCACATATTTTGTCATGCTCTTCCATGCAATAGCATTAAGATAAGTATTTAATGAAACATTTTTGCTTTCATCATATCTTTTTATGGCACTACACATTTGCATATAAGCATATGATTGCATATCGTCTTTAAATAGAGAGAATGTTTTAAATCGTTTATTCCATATTCCCTTTGTTATTTTTATCATCAATCTTCCTTGTTCTTCTGAAATTTTTTCTTTCATGTTTTCTTCCCCTTGTTTATCTTATACTATATATCATATGAACTTACTTGCCAAAAGTCAATACCTTTGACAAGATTTTATTAATTATTTTTAATTATCTTCTTCCCTACACCATTTTCTAAATACAATATGATATTCATCTTCCCACAAATCTAAAACAAATCCTTTATTTACATCAGTTACATCGACAAGACTTTCGTTACAACAATACATCCAATCTTTTATATCTTTTTTATCAACTAAATTTACGTCAAAATAATATTCCTTATTTTTATTAAATATAAGCTCTTTTGAATGATTATTTATAGGTTTATCTTCTAAATTATCTAATAATGAAAATCCTGCATCTGTCCAATGGTCATTTTTATCTATACCAAAAAATATTTTTCCTTCAAATTCTTTAGGTTTACTGCCTTTTAGACTTGATTTTGTTTGTATTGTTCCTATAACATCATTTATAATGTCATTCCCATATACATTTTCTGTTTCTGTGGATTTAACATCTACTTCTATTTTATTGCAACTATAAGGAAATACAACGTATTCCTCACCTTCTACTTTAACAATGCCTATATATTCAGTTTCTGGCTCTACAATTAATCCATCACATACACTTGTCCAAGTAAATTTCTCACCATTATAAAGATAATACTTATTTTCACTAAAGACATATAATGCTTTTAAATCAAATTTATCTAACATATTTTCTCCTCCTTATATTCGATTTTAAGACTTTCCACGTTGATACTTAACTAATTAATCCTCGTATTTCCAATTGTCGCTTAAAAACTTTACTGATTCGTCACAACATAATTCAGCCTTAATCATATTCCAGCTTAATAAATTACATTCACTTAAATACATCATATTATTTGTATAATTATTTATTTGTTCCTCACTCATTCCTAATGTTTTTATAATATATTTTTTTGAATACCATACTTCACCGTGATTAGATACATCTTCTGTTACATAATCTATTAAATTTAATATCTGTTTTAAACTTAATATTTCATTCATATTAAAACCTCCTTTTATTAATTATTTTCTTCTACTTCTTTTGTTATACCTAAATAACTTCCTCCAATGCTTTCCACCCATGTTATAAATTCTTCAATAAATCTTTCTTCGTCCATTTCAGATATAACAATTCCGTTTATTTCCACGCTGTGAGGTTTTCTTTCTTTGACAAAATCTTTCCAATCAATAATAGGTAAATGACTATAATTTTTCTTATAAAAATTAACGGTTCCATAAACTAAAGTTTTATGTTCTTCTTTATATTGATATCGTAAACAAGAGTTATATCCATATTCATTATACATTGTGTATAATAATGAAAATAGATTTTCTTCTTCTGGTAAACAAACTTTACTTTGTTCATAAAAATCTCTTACATCATTAATTTCTTCAAAATGGATTATTAATTCCCCATCTTTAAATTTTTTCCAATTTGCTTTGTTCATAATATCTACCTCCCTATACTTATAATTATATAACCTTCAATATCATTTGTCAATAAGTTTATTAATTATTTTAGCTTTAAATTATGTAATTTTTTAATTTTTTCTTTTTTCTCACCATTGCTTTCAGTATAATACTTTTCATTATATCGTTTAATACTTGCCTCATCTTTTATAGGTTTTTCTTTTTGTATATAATTACTTAAAGCATCCAATATCGTATTGTAAGCTTTATCAAATCCGTATAATTTACGATTTTCATTTTCTGTAATTCTACGCTTAGTTAATTGATTTTTCATATTATTTAAAAATTCTAATTGTTTTGTTTCTTCTAATTCTCCTAAGTCTAATTCTTCAAGTTGATGATATAATTTATTTTTAACATTACCATAATTATGTTCTTCTCTTGTTACTTCTACTTGGTATTTACCAAGCTCTATTAAGTCATCTATAAGATTATTATATAACTTTTCAAAAGACTTTTTACCTGTATGTTTTACGAATTGCACTTTATCATCTTTATAAACTGTTATTTCAGCAGGTATATTTGAATATTCTTGTTTAATTTCATTATATTTTTCCATACACTCTTTATAACTATCTGCTTTCAAAGAGAAACTGCCATATTTTAATCCAATTTTTATTTTATACATCTTCTTTCCCCCTTATACATTATTTTATTAATTATTTTTATACTTCTAAATCAAATCCCCTTAAATGATTATAATAACTTTCTCTTTTATCTGCTCTGTCTAACACATCCACTCTACATTGAAGAAAATCTATAACCTTTTCTAAAAAATCATCATCAAAATCTTGATTAATTTCTTTACAATATATAGCGTCTTCTTCTACGCTATTTGCTACTATTTCGTACGCTTCTTTAACATTCATAGTACCTAATCTCATATTAATTTCCCCCTTTTATTTTATCTTTTGTATATTATATTATACTTCTTTGCACCAATTCACAAATACTATGTAGGCTTCACCTTTATCATTGAAACAATAACCATTTTTTTTATTTTCAACTTTAACAGGTTTACCATCTATTTCTATTTGCCATCCACTCAACTCTCCTAGATGTTTTGATATTAATCTCTTATCAAATACATATTGTTTTCCTACTTCAAACTCTTCTACTTTGTTTCCTAAGCACATACATTGACTAGGTAAAATTATTTTTTCTTCACCGTTTTCTGGTATAATCCCAGTAAATTCATCCACAAGTGTTACAAGCTCTCCTTTGTATATATAATTTTTGCTTGAATCAAATAAATCAACTTTCTTCATATTTACCAACTCCTTTTTATTTATTATTATGTATTAAGTATATCATAACCAAATTATCTTTGTCAATACTTTTTATTAATTATTTATAAAGTTTAATCATCTATTTCTACTTCATATTCATACATTGCATCATATAGCTTTTGTGGTATATGCTCTTTGTAATAATCTGCTACTTCTTTAATGTTACGTTCTTTATAATATTTATATACTTCAAATCCTTTTTCCTGTGTATCATATAATCCCAGGTATTTTAGTTTAGATTTACCAGTGCTAGGGTTAAGTAATCTACAATGCACTATATATTTACCATTTACAGGAGTTGTACCTATAACTGATTCACCTCTTATATTATCGTTTTTGATAAATAACTTGTTTATTGTTTGTGGTACATAAATACAAGTCTCTGGTGAATATATTTTGTTATGTTTAACTAAAATATCTTTATCAAGACACATTTGTTGCCCTTCTATTTGATAAAAATTATCTTTATTCCACATTCCGAAATTTTGAAAATTATGAAATTCTTCTGAAACGGTACAATTGATATAAGTAGGGTGTTTTTCATGGTATTTTCTATCATAACATCTTTGCATCATATTGTGCCAAACATTATAGATTCTAGTATTTTTACCATTTTCTCTTGCTTTATATTCCCCTTCTCCCAGATAACCAACTCCATATACGTTTCTCTCATAAGGGCAACTAATTTTACCATTTTTAAAATGGTCATATGTTACCCCTTTAGCAATCCAATCATACTCTGGAAAATATACATCAATATTCATACATCCATTATAGTCTACAATTACCATTTTGCTACCAAAATTATTTGTTCCCTCTTCTCTTGTTCTATTAATTTTAGTCGCCATAATATATCATCCCCTTATTAATTATTTATAAATTTTATAATATGTAAGAAGGTCGTACATTCCCTTTGTTCCTCTTATAATAAACCACTTTTTAAATTGCTTCTTACTTATATGAGTATATATCTTTACACATTCTGAATCTGGTACATCCTCAAATATAACATTATTGAATAAGAAGTTTTTAAATGTTTCATAATCTGATTGATTATAAAGTGTATCTATTATCTTGCAATTTCTTTGTTGTTGAATTTTTATATTTCTAATTCTTTCTTTATTTTTTTCAATTATATTCCCACCTGCACAATTAATAGGTTCTATTATCATATTTATCATTCATCCCCCTTGTTTTTATTTTATATATATATTATATGATGTTTATTATAATTTATCAACTGTTTTATTAATTATTTTTATAATTAATTATGAATAATAAAAAGCCCATTGCCCCACCAACTAAACTTATAAACATAAATGCTAATACATATTTCATATTTATCACCCCTTTTATATAATAATAGTACATTTGGATATATTTGTCAATAAGAATGAGCAAAAAAATAGACTAGATAATTCTAGTCTTTATATTATTATTAATTATTTTTAGATTATGCCAATTTCTTTAAATCCTCTTCTTCAAATTCTATTTCTAATAATTTACTTATCTCATACACACCTTTAGGTGAAAATTTTAATTGTGAATAATTATGTTCATTATTACTTCCTACAATAAGTTTATACCATGATTTATCTACATCACTATAAGGTAACCAACTCGTTCCCTTTTTATATATTATTTTATTTTCATTTAATATCTTGTTTAATTTTTGTGCTGATGACAATTTAAATAATTTAGCTACTTGCGTACTCGAATAACAACCATTTGAATTAAGAAAATCGTCAAACCAACTTGCCTTCTCGTCTCTTTGTTTTGACAGTTCGGCTCTTCGTCTTTCAATTTCAATTCTTTCTTCTTTAGTTAAATTTGGGTCTAATGATTTCAATATCAATCTATCTAATTCAGAAACCTGCTCTTCTAGCGTATTTATATATTCAATCATTTTGGCTCTAACATAAACCGATTCACTAGCACACATTTGCAATATACCATCTTTATTCATTTCATATGTAGGATATTCTTTACCTCTAGTATTTATATAAGTTGACTCCTTAAAATTTAGGAGTGAATCTTTTAACTTTAATTCTTGCAGAATATTAACTTCTTTTCTTATTTTAGTTAAGAAGTTATCTTCTCTCAACTCTTTTCTATTACCTTCCATTTTTCTTAATTCATTAATTTTAGCACATAATTCTACGTGATTCATTTTACATTCTTTTAATTCTAACATATTATCATTCTCCTTTTTATTTATTATTTTTATTGATATTTCATTAACTTTATTAATTATTTTTTATCAACACTCAATTTACATCAACTCCTTTCTTATATTACTATATTAACAATTAGTATTGAAAAATTACCTATAAAAACAAAAAAAGAAACCAGAGATTTTCTAGTTTCTTGAAGAGTTCATACCATAATATAAACGATGATACTTTAAGCTTAGTTCGTTAGCGTTCATATTGTATCCATTTATATCAAGATAACTCTTTGTATTTTGTATAGTCCATACAATATTATCTAATACTTGTAATACAAACATGTCATACATGATGCCTGATTGGTATATTCCTGTAGCTGTTAATGTAACATTTAATCCTCCATGTTGTAATTCTTTTGTTAAAACAGTCAATTTTCCACTCAAATTGCTACGTTTCATTGGTTCTAAACCATTGTTAGTATATCTATTACATAATGTCTTGAATAAATACTCACTGCTCATGTTCAAGTCATAATACATAACATTTCGACTTCTTGTTGTATTAACATATACTTCTTGTTCTATCGTGTCTTTAACTAACTCTTTCATTATATCGTCGCATAGTATTTTATTTCCATTTACATTAATATAACTGTAGTCTTCAGCTACGTCAGAAACCTTAATCTCTAATAGGTCTTTAAATCCTTTACCTAATACTTTATTAAATATCATGTATATTAATAATTTATCTTGTGCATTTATAAGTGAATTAATTACATCTAATATTTGAGTTTTTGTGAAGTATTTAGATTCGTCAAAATATAAACATTTTTGCATTAATTCATCTTCTTTTAAATCGTATTTAATTCCCTTTGTATCTAATACTTCTTTTAAAATTCTAAATCCATCGTAGAAACTACTTCTATTAATTGTCTTTAGATTTTTTATAGCGAAATCTTTTATCACTTCTTCATTTATATTTTTTTCACCTATTTCATTAATTAAATCGTTCACCTTATTTTCCATTCTATTCATTTTAATTTGTTTATCACACATCTTAGTCATTTTAACTCCTTCCTTAGTTGTCTTGCTTAGTATATCATAAAATATATTTTAAGACAACTAACTTTATTAATTTTCTTTATATATTATACACAGATTGGAGTTTAAATATACCAACTTTTATTAATTATTTTTTAAAATAAGCAAAAAAAATAAGAGGTATAAAACCTCTTGAAAGCAATAGTTATTTAATTCTGTTTTCAATTCCCTTCTCTCTTATTTGTAATTCTTCTTTATTAATTATTTTCAATATATTAAGGATGTCTTTGTTTTTATTTACTTGTTCTGCAAATTCACTAAAGAATATTATATTATTGTTTACTCCAATTCTGGCTACACCTAAATCAGCACATTTGTTAACAAAATTATCATTAGGTCTAAATCTTCTATTTTTGTTTATTATTGTATAATCTCCTAAATTCAAATATTCATCTAGGTATCTAAATAATGTACTTGGCAACAAATTATCTATATTTATCTTTTTAACTATCTGAGTGACTCCATAAGCCTTTCTACGTCTTTCATAATGTAATCTATCCTTTAATTTATTAAGTTTATTTTGAAGTGAATCTAATTGTTCTTTAGATATATTGTTATCTATATAAAATCCATTTCTTCTTATTTCATCTAAAAGATATATCATTTCTATTTTATATTCTGCACCAAGTCTACTGTTCATGATTATATAATTTATCATTGTAAAGTTTCCGAATATTTCACCTGCATTATTAACTTTGTCAAAGTTTCGGATTACATTTAATTTTACCTCTGAATTTGTTACCAATTTCGTGTTTTGTTCTAAGAAATTCGGAGTACATTTAGAATGTACGCTAAAATCCTCAAGTTTCTTTCTTGTGTTTGATAAAGTTTGTCTACTTAATGGTAAATCATTCATTGCATACCATGTTTCATCACCTATTTTTATTGCTCTCAAATTATATTTTTCTATTAATTCATCAAATAAATTTTGTACTTTATTGCTCATAATATCACCCCTTCTTTATTAATTATTTTTATCTATATAATTGAATACTAGAAAATCATTATCCTTTTTATTATACAGTAATTGTAGATGATGCCAGGTAAGTTGAGTGTTATAATATAAATCTTGAAAAGCCAATACTATCAATTCTTCATTATTTGGAATGTTCAGTATTTCAGAAAACTCTTCTAGAGTATAATTAACAATCAGAGTATCTTCCAATCTTTTTCTACTGTGTTCTATAAAGTCATTGACTTGTTTTTGTTTTAATATATACATAATATCTCCTCCTTTATTAATTATATTATAATTTACAAATTAAGTCAATAAATTTATTAATTATTTTTATAGTCAATTTTGAATTATGAACTTGTGAATAATGAAAAAATTGTGACGAATGAACTAATTGATTTTTGATTAGTTCATGAGGAATAGCTCACTGCAAGTGCAATTATAATTAATTATTTTATACTATTACTTTTTAATACCTCTACTATAAGAGATTGTAATTTTTACCTTTAAAATGTGCTATATTTATCGTATTATTTTAACTATGTATTTTTAAATTTATCACTTTTAAAGTACTATGTTATTGGTTTAACCAAGATTCTAATAATTTTCTCATTCTAATTGAAGGTATATAAATATTAATCTTTTGATTATCTCTAATTCTACTTCTAAACATCCATTGAATTAACATTGATAATGCATAGTCATTTTCTTCTATTGTCACTCCCTTACCTTTAAAGAATTTATTAATCATTGGGTTATTATAGATATTAATCAAATAAGCTAAATTTTCTTTATGTTTATAATCATTTGTTGCTCTTATATTTAAGGATACAAACCCTTTAGTATATCCTTTACCTTTGATTTGACTCTCAAAATCTTTAAATGTCGTATACATATTATCTGATGATTTTCCTTTACATATATTTCTAAAATAATTTACAGTATTATTTTTAAGTTCCTTCATTATTTCTTTTTTATCTGCTTTCATATACCATGATTTAGATAACGCTGTTGTTTTATCTCCTATATTATTTAATTTTCCATCATAAATATTTATTAAATCTTTATATTTGTTTCCACCTTCCTCTTTGTAATTTTTTAATCTATATTGTCTATCTCCTATATCTATAACTGACTTATATTCATATTCTACTTGATTCATATCATAGTAATAAGCTTGAATTTGACTTTTAAATTTATAAGTTAATATATAAATATGTTTAAATGCTTTAAATATGTTGACGGGAAATGTCCATAGAATCATCGTATTTTCAAATAAATATACATCTCCATTTTCGCAACTATTTTTTAAACTGGTAAATTTACCAACATAACCAGAATCTATCCAATGTACTTTATCTTCTTCGTCAACTTCTATTGTTCCATGCTCTAATAACATACTTATGTCAGATTTAGAGATTTTTAAATCTTCTATCACATCAAAGACTTCGTCGAGAAATAAAATATATTCTCCCTTTTCTATTTCATCTATAACCTCTTTTGATATTCCTTTAAATAAACTATGCGTAGATACAATGTTATACCCTTCTTTTAATAATTCATAAAAATGATTCTTTTTACTTCCTTTCCCTAATCTTTCATTAGGTTTCTTAAATTCTCTATTATCACATTCTTTTTCAATCCTATCTAGCTCTGTAAGAAATGGAGTTATAAAAATAAATCTATCAAATATTTCCTCCTTCATATATTGTATTGCGTAACTTGTTTTACCAGCTCCAGGTGGGACAATCAACCACCGTTATTTTACATTGTTCATTCATAATATCATCTCCTTTATATTATAATTTAATAAAGAGGATAAGTAACGTTGTTTTTAATTGTGACACAACAAAACCTTATCCACTTTATTAATTGTTATTATTGTATTAACATAACTTTAAGTAAAATTACTTATGAATTAAAATTAATCCCAAACATTATTTACCATTTTCTTTTTAGTATCTGTATTAGGATGGTAATAAAAAGAGTAGGTTGTTTGTGGATTACTATGTCCAGCTAGCTTTGCTGTTTCTGTAACATTAAATCCATTCTCCATATATGCCGTTAAACTTGTATGGCGTGCCGTATGAGGCGTAAAATTTGTAATTCCTACACTTTTAGTTATGTTTGATATTATTTTTTCAAGTCCACTTGAAGACAAACGTTGTTTATAACTTGATATAAATAGTGAATTATCTTTTGCATTTATTTTTAATCTTTCATCAAGATATTTATTATATAAATCTAAAGCTTTATCGCTTAATACACATTGCTTTTTACTGCCACCTTTTTGAGTAATAGTATATTCTCCTGTTTCTCTATCTATTGTATCAACGTTTAAACTTCTTATTTCAAAATTTCTAAGTGCATTTTGGAATAAAATTTCTACAATTAAAATATTTCTTAAATTGTTAAAATTCTTTTTCAAATTATATTCTGATTTTACATAATTTCTAATCTTTGTTATGTTTTTTGTATCTTCTGCGTGACCTTTAGATTCAATTCTTAATTGTTTAAGTTCCTTACTAGCATTAAAATCAATAATCCTAAATGCACATAGATAACCATAAAATGATTTACAACTAGCTATCCTTCTGTTAAGACTTTGATTAGATAATCCTTCATTTCTTTTTTTGTTTAACCAATTTTGTAATTGGATTATAGTAGAATTTTGTATATCATCTATTCTTTTAAATCCACAATACTCAATCATTTCCTTTACTACTGGAATATATGATTTAATACTTTTAGGTGATAAGTTTTTTATATCCTTCAAGTATGCTATATAATTATTTATTAATCTTTCCATATTATTAACTTTTTCCATCATCTTTTCCTCCCTTTAATATCTTATATATGTATAAGTATATATCATATGGTATATTTTGTCAATAGATTTATTAATAATTTTTACAATCTTTTTGAACTATAAAAGAATAGACTAGAATAAAATCTAGCCTATCAATTAATATTATTTGTCATCATTTTAGTTCTTTTATTGATTCATGTTATCTGCTATGTTAAATACAATTTCACCATCTTTTATTATCAAATAACAAGTTCCCTCCCTATCCTTTGCGTCACAAATTTGAATTGTAAAGCTAACATTAGTGTAACCTTTGTCGTTTAAGTATTCTTTTAAGGTACTAGATGTTTCTTTTAATGTATCTAACAGATTATCCCATTTACCAGTATATATAGCATTAGATACCTCATCATATTGGAAATAGTTAGTTAATACTAAACCATCTTTTTCCATTTTATAAACGTAATCTTTTCCATAGAATATTTCATCCACCTTATTTTCGGTTAAATAATATGCTATTTCTACCAGTTGTTGTTTTTGTTTATCTTTTGCTTCCTCATCCATTTGTTGAGTTGTATTTTCTGGCACAGAATCAAGTTCAACATCTTTGCATCCTATCATAGATATTGATAACATCCCTGTTAATATTAGTACTGATAATTTTTTATTCATAATTACCAACCTCCTTATGTTTTATATCATTAATTATATCATATTTCACTATCATTTGTCAACAGTTTTATTAATTATTTTCACCATCATTTACCATTATATTGTTTAATTTAATATATCCTTTTTCTTTATTATCATATATTCTTAATTTACCATAATCATCTTGATGTCTTCCATATAATAACAATTGAATTATTTTCTCTTTTGATAATCTATCTCTAGTGCCAACTAATTTTCCACATTCATTACAATATATATGATAACGGTGATAATCTTTTTCTAATTCTAGATTAGGTGTAAAAAATTCATCATCATTCACTTTGTATTTACAGCAAAGTTCTTTCCATTCTTTATAATGACTTGTATTTCTACCATGTTTCTTGTCAGACAATAAATGGATTAATTCATGTTGGATAATATGTTTAACCGTATCATTATCATATGAGTTAATACGTTTACTAAATTTAAATTTCACTGGTGATATAAACTCACCACTTCTCTTATATTTGCCACTAAAATAGCCCATGCTTGATTTAAGTCTACCGTCTATTGATATTGGAATAATATCAATTACATCACCAATTGTTTCTCTATCATCTTTATCCATTTTTAATACAAAATCCTTCATGTAATTTCTTATTTCGTCTGATGTCCAGGTCTTATTAACACTTTTCCCCATCATTCAATCCCCCAATATTATTTATTAATTATTTTTACTATCATTGCCAAGAGCTTTTAAAAAATTTATTAATTATTTTTATTAATTATTTTGATAATCTTTTTAGCAGGTTTTAAAGGATTACCTGCAAACCTTTTATATTATGGTAGTAATGTATACATACCACTTTTTAGCATCTTTATTAAACCAGTTAATGTTGTTGTGCTAGTGTATGGAAATACATGTACTGGATAATGTGCATAACCACCACTGTAGCTCATACCTGTATAAGTAATAATACCAGTTGATGTTGTTGATACTATCAACAAAGATGTAGGAATTTTAGCACTATGCACACATACGTATTTGTGGTGAGTACCACGCAATGCTATTTTATAACCTACAAGGTAAGGCAACATTGTTGCTGGAGTACTAGACGCTTTTAGAGTGCAAATTACTTTGCTTATGTGTGGTTTTACAGTTGCTGGAGTAATGTATGTTATTACTGGTGATGTTGATACTGGTTTACTTGATAAACTTTTTGCTAATGCTAAAGTAGTCATTGTTACTGTGCTTGGTAATGTTATATATTTGCTCATATTATAAAACCCCTTTCAATTATCTTAATCTTAATATTATCATATATGATTTTAACTAAGATGTCAAGAGCTTTTTAAAAAATTTATTAATTATTTTTACTATCATTTCAAGAGCTGGAAGGTTATTTAAAACCCTCCTTAATTACCATTCTTTTTCATATATTCAAAATCTCTAATTCTATATTTTATTTCATATTCCATACCACACAATGCATCTGAAATCTTATCTGTTAAATCTTCAATTGTATTTTCTTTGTCAATTTCGACTATATCCTCTAATAAATAATCTATCATAATTAATTTTTTTTCTATTTTATTACGTTCATCATGAGTCAAATATCTAGCAGTAGCATATATGCATTTTTCTTCTTGTTCGTATTCACAATTACCTCCCCACATCTTATTATAATCACAATTTACACATACATTTTTATCCATAATAATTATCATCTCCTTATATAAACAATATCATATTTAGCCATCATTGACAAGAGTTTTATTAATTATTTTTCAACTAATTATAAAGAAAACTTAAATTCAATATCTTTGCCTAATTTGTTATCATATATTCTTATATTTCCATCATCAGTTCCATGTTTACTCATGTATATTAATTTCATCACTTGATTTTGTGATAATCTTGAATATCCTCCTAGATATTTACCACATAGCTTACAATATACATGATATCTATAAGCATCCTTTTCAATATCAATATCATTTTCAAAATACTGATTATCTGGAATACCATATTTATTACAATAAATTTTCCATATTTTATTATGTTCCATATCTTTTTTATATTTTAAATTAACAAGTAAATGCATTAATTCATGCCCTATAACATGTTTAATTTCATCATCATTATAATAGAATAATCTTTTACTGAATTTGAATTGCACAGCATTAATTACCTCTTTTGTTTCAATATCTATACTCATCGATACATAAGCCATATTTTTAGTCAATCTACCATCTATTTTTATAGGTAATGTTTCTACATCTTTTAACACTATATCCCTATCTCTAGCAGTCATCTTATTAGCAACTTCTAACATATAATCTCTTATTTTATTTTCATCCCACATAGTAACACCTCCAATTAATATATTTTATTATCATTCCAAGAGCTTAAGAGGATTAATTAACCCTCTTATTAATTATTTCTTACTTAAAATATTATATGATGTCCTTTAAATTTTCCATGACTGCATATATTTTGTATTCTATTACTTCTAAATCGTATTGTTCACACAGAGATTCCCAGACTTCCAATTGACATTCTTGATATGTTTCATAATCGAATTCTGAATATTTTTGCCAATCATCATAATAGTCTTCTGCATATTCTTGTATTTCTTCTTCTGTTTCACAATCATATTCATCTATAACTTCATCATGTAACCATTCAATGTATTCGTCATAATTCCAGACTTCTACTAATTCTCCTAAATCCTCATCTGTCACATCTGGATATTCATCTATTGTTATTATAACTATGCTATCTCCATTATATACATCCATTCGTGTTTCATTGCCAACATAAGTTGTATAATCTACTGTGCCATCTTTAGATAAGATTATATCATGTTTTACATAACCGTCAGTCCAAAGGTTTTTATGAAGTTCACAATACAATTCTTTAATTTCTTCTTGTATCTTTTCTTCTCTTAATAAATTTAAGAATCTTTCAGATTTTTTCATATTTACCACCCCTTTATTTTTATTATACTTAAAGTATAACATATTTAATTTTAAATTACAATAACTTTTTAATAATTTTATTAATTATTTTTATTATCTTTTCTATATGATAGTATAGATATATCTATACTATCATATAATGGTTTATATCATCATTTCTAGTTGATTTATCTTTCTTGATATAACATTATATATGAAATCTGCGTCTTCCATATCACAAATATAATTCCAAGCACATTGTTCTTCGTCTTCATAACCTAATTCATTGAAATCCTTATATTCACTCCATGTCGCATTATCCCAAATATACTGTTGTTTATCTATATTGCTTTCAAATATTTCTTCACATTCTTCCATTAGATAGTCCACGAATTCTTGATAATCATCTTGTAATTCAATGTTACCAAATTCTGTCTCTGGTACTTCTACATATTCATTGAGTTCTATTATTAGTAATTGATTATCTTTTACTTCATTTGTAGCTGTTATTACTCCATTTAAATCTAGTACTATTTTAGTTTTTATTTTTCCATCATACCATGCTTGTTTATGAAGAGTGCAATAGCAGTCTATTATTTTGCCTTCTATTGTTTCGTCATTTAATAATTTTAAGAATCTTTTAATATTATTCATATCATTTATCCCCTTTCAATTATCTTGCTTATATTATAGCACTCAACTTATATAAAAGTCAAGCGCTATCTTATTAATTATTTTTACTATCATTGTCAAGAATTTTTAAAAAATTTATTAATTATTTTTATGCTGGTTTTTAAAGGATAAACCAATAAACCTATAATATTATCCTATTAATTTATATTGATTTTGTAAATTTTCAAATACTATTAAAATATCTGAATCTCTTTTAGCATACCAACATTTTTTATTTCTATTCCATCTAAATCCAAATTGTTTCAACATATTTCTAAAATCTTCTGATGGTTTACCTTCAAAATATAATTCTATTCCATTTTTTTCAAGGTTTTCTATTATATCAAATTTATTATTATTTTTATTATTTTTTTCTTGTCTTTTAGATTTTTTAACTTTTTCAACCACTTTGACTGTTTCATCATAATTACCAAGGTTTAAAGATGGATAAAAATTAACGTCAAAATAATCTATTTGATAGTCACAATCAGAATATCTATATTGATTTATTATTTCCCAAACTCTTATAACTAATTCTTTGCCATATATTGATAATTCTGGATATTCGATATATGGTGATATATCATAATTGATTATATTTTTATCATCATTTGCATAAACACTTTTAGGAGTTTCTTTTACAATTACAGTTAAACTACAACCTCCAGAAAATTCATGTTTTGTAACACTAAATTTACAATCTGGAAATTCTTCTTTTAATTGTTTTCTAACTAATTTTGCTATTGTTTTAATATCTAAATCTCTATTATATTTGTCACCCTTCCAACCATTTGCAGTATAAAATTCATTTCTTGTGCTTTCTGCTGTTTCCTCTGTTTTTATATTATCTCTATTTTTCCAAATAGGAAATAACATATCATATTCATTATTGACAGCTTTCATTGTTTCAGCGTCTCCACCTCTATCTGGATGATGTTTAAAAGCTAATTTTTTAAATTGTTTTTTTAAGTCTTCTAAAGAGTTTACATTTTTAAAATATTTCATATCATTTGTCCCCTTTCAATTATCTTATTAATTATTTTTAAGAGCTGGAAGGGATTAATTCCCTTACCATTTTTCATAATATTCATCATCTCCATATCTATCTAAATAAGTGTTTTTAGCAGTCATTTTAAAATCATATTCATTGTCTACATCACTTATTTCTATTATATATTTTTTTCTGTTTAAAGATACTTGTACGTCGGTAGCTCCAAAACATAAGTTGTCTAATACTTTTTTAATGTTGTTATAATTTAATTTATCCAATTGTTTATCCCAACAACCTATTATAAAACCTTCTTTATTTAATTTTTCTTCAATTCTTTGTTTATTTGTTTTCATAATATCAACCCCTTTTATTTATTATTATGCTTTAATTGTATCACACTTTATTTTAATTTGTCAAGAGCTTTTTTAAAAAAAATTATTAATTATTTTTACGACTGGTTTTTAAAGGATAAACCAGTAAACCTTTTTATATTTATATAATATATGATTTTCTCATAACTTAATCACTCCTTAAATTTATTAATTATTTTTATATTTCCCTAATTAATAGGGCTTGAGCTAGAGGACTTTAAGTCCTCTTATTTCCAATAACCTATAAAATACATATTATTATTTTCTAAAAAGTCTATAAAGTCTAAGATAAATTTATCTTTGTCTTTTACTTGCACTCCTCCTACTATATACAACTCCTTACCTTCATAGTCATCATATAATAATATACCCTCATAATCTAGTAAATAGTCTACAACTAAATTATCATCTAATGTATCTAAAACATAACCATTAAAATTTAGCCATTCCATAATTACCACTCCTTTATTTACTTATACTTAATATTATATACTATCATTTAAGATAAGTCAATAATTTTATTAATATTATTCACTATCATTTTGATAGTATTGAGCAAAGGAGAAAATTATTCCCCTAATTTACTTCTTATTTCTCTACAGTCTTGACAAATACCGTCGTTGTTGTTTAATTGTTTTCCACAAAAACCACAATAACTGGTATTTGTATATTCAACTGTATAATTATTATTAGTATCATTTTCATTGCTATTGTTAGTATTATTAGTATTGCCATTGTTAGTATTAGTATTACTATTACTATAATTTTTATTATCATTACTATAATTTTTATTACTATTATTATAATTTTTATTACTATTATTGTATGTAGATTTTATTGTAGTTGTTTTTACAACATAATTGTTTTTACTATCATTATTGTTGTCTTCTTGTTGTCGTTCTTCTGGGTCTACTTCTTTTTCTTCTTTTACTGTTGTTTTTTCCATATAAACATATTGTTTTTTACTATCATTTACAGTATTATCTTTTATGCTATCAAGTGTAAAAGCATGTACAAGCAATCCCGTAATTAACATACAATTAACCATTGCAACGCCTATAAACCCTATATATTTTTTCATAATCTTATCACTCCTAATTAATATAATTTACTATCATTCTGATAGCTATGAGCTAAAGGGTTTAAAATAAACCCTTGTTGTATTCTTCTAGTGTATGAGGGAAGTCGTATGCATACGGTCTATCTAATATATCATTTAATATTTCTTGTTTTATGCTATCGGTATCTACCCCTAATAAATCTCCTTCACTGTCATATACTAATTGATACTCTTGTTCTCCAGAAGTCCATTCATAAGTTTCTGTACTATCATTTAATTTAACTATTCTTCCATCAAATTTTTGTATTTTCATAACTTAATCACTCCTATTTAATATTATTTACTATCATTCTGATAGTTTTGAGCAAAGGAGAAAATTATTCTCCTAATATAATTTTTTTACTGTTTTCTATATATTTTTTATCATCATTAGTGGCTTGATATTTTATTTCTTCTAAATAAACTTCCATAACTTCAACATTAACTCTTTTACCATCATTGTATTTTTGAATTATATCGTTAATATTTTCATAAGTACTTGATTTTACACTACTTAATTCATTCTTCATATAATAAACTTCATTTTCTATATTTATCCTATCGTTGTAAAGTCCTAATTTGTCCAATAGATTTTTATAAAATCTAATATCCTTATCCATTAGTTGTTCTATTTGATATTGATATCCATATTCTTCTAATAATATATTTTTTTCTTTTTTAGTCATTTAAATCCACTCCTTTAATTCATTATATTTAATATTATATACTATCATTTAAGATAGTCTTGAGCTTAGAGGGATTATTTCCCTCTTATTTATGCATCAATACCATTTTCAATTGTATTTTGTAATTCTAAAATATATTCTAATATTGTATTTCTGTTCACTCTTTTACTATCTTTTATATAATCCTTTAATTCTTCTATTACTCTTTGTGCATTATATAATTGACTTTTTGCATCATCAAATCTTAATTCATAATGTTCTTTTTCATATTTATAATATTGCATATCTTTTTTAACTTCATTTACTTCTTCATTATGAAGCCCTTCCATAGCTTCGTATACATCATCAGTAACATTACCTTGTAAAGATTCCATATTATTAATTATATTCCCGTTGTTTAAATAATACATCATAACTTAATCACTCCTATTTATTAATTATTTTTATGATTATATAATATCATGTTTTATTATTATTGTCAATAGTTTTATTAATTATTTTCGCCATCATTGCTTAATACTATAAGTAGTATATTGTATTAAGCAAATCAATAATATCAACTACATTAACGTTGAATGCATAACCTATACAGTCAACTACATACATCAATGCTATGGATATTTGATTTTTAAATATAACAATTCCTAATACTAACACTAATACAAATAACATTTTATTTTTCATAATCTTATATCTCCTTTTTATTAATATAATTTGCTATCATTCGATAGCTTGAGCTAGAGGAATAAATTCCTCTATTTAATAATTATTTTTCCTTTGCCTTCATATATTTTGTTATATAACATTTTAGTTCTTATTGCAAGACCTTTTGACTTTACTTTTGCTAAAAATTCTTCGCCTTCTTCTGTTACTAAATATAAGCTATAATATACTTTCTTCATAACTCATCACTCCTTAAATTTATTAATATTATATGCTATCTTTTTGATAGTCTTGAGCTAGAGGACTTTAATCCTCTATTTATAATTTTCTATTAATTCTTTTTTATATTCTTCGGTGATATAGTAATTTAAATGTTCACCTAATTCAATGTTACAATTATAATACATATATTTACTACATTCATTTTGAAACTTGTCGTATGAATTAGCTACTATCTTATAGGGACTTATCCATATATTATTTGTTCTTACTTTACAAGGTAATACATATATTTCAAAGTCTTTACTGTTTTTAACTTCTCTTCTTATTATTGCCTTCGCTTGATTAAATTTAATTTTTAACATATTTATCACTCCTAAGTTTTATTAATTATTTTTACTATCATTGGATAGCATTGAGCTGGAAGGACTAGAATATAACTTCTAAGTCCTTGTTATATCTTTTCATATTCAAAGTTGCGTGAGTGTCGTCAACGCTATTGTAGTAAACTGTTATTATTTTCCCTGTTTTTGGTTCAACGACAACCTTCATGACACAATTAACTGTTTTTCCGTCAATATCTACTGGAAATGTTTCCCAACTTTCTAATAATATTCTTCCATTCCTTCTAGTGTAATTATACTCTATGATATCGTATGCTCCATCTTTTAACATTGAGCAAATAACCTTCATATTGTAGCTAACACTTGATTTTTTTCTTAAATGATAGCTTGCATATATTTTTGTATGTAGCATGTTGTTTATTGCTATAATGCATTTTTGATAGTCATCACCCTTGAATTGGCTCATATATTTTTTTTCTTGTCCTTCTGTTTTTCTTACTATACCTTTTTTTATTTCACCTTTTAACATTTTTATATCCTCCCCTGTTTATTAATTATATTTGTTAATTATTAAATAAATCTTTTTATATAATTTATAACTCCTTTACTTGTTTTTCTTGTTATTCTGTTTTTATATTTATTTTCATCATTATTATATTTATCAGCCATGTTTTTATTGTATGTATCCAATAAATATCCCTCACCGTCTATAAGTACGTTCACTATATAATTATTTCCTTCTATGTATACATATGTATACTCGTCATAATTATCTACATCTATTTCAGCATTTACTTTTTCATTTATTAAATTTATTAATTCTTTAGTTTTTATTTCTATTTCTGTTAATTCTTCTGTTATTAAGTCTTCTTCTGAAACTATTGCTCCACATCTTGTTATACCTTTATACATGAAAAATACTTCAGTTTTTCCTTCTTCATATGGTTTTGATTCTATTACTTTTACTATTTTGTTATCTATTTTGGCTTTTGTTATTTTTAACATAATCACCACTCCTTTAATTTATTAATTATTTTTATTATGTTATAATAATAGCATATATTTTTTATTTTGTCAAATATTTTTATTAATTTTTTTTAAATACTCAATAGAGGATACCAGGTATTTAATTTTATGAAGTGACTTTATTTCTTATGATTTTACAAGGTTGCTAATTGATTTGATTATGCTTTAATTATAATATAGGTAAGTGCTATTTGTCAAGTACTTTTTATTAATTATTTTTTTTGTTACTTAATG
>ENA-OPDO01000003-OPDO01000003.1-human-gut-metagenome-genome-assembly--contig:-NODE-3-length-103660-cov-3.204025_pt1 | contig 103660 bp, 85 predicted proteins | sample MGYA00241626_ERZ501515 | MGnify/ENA primary metagenome ERZ501515 (study PRJEB25962, sample SAMEA2042431) | human gut metagenome | biome: human gut; feature: human-associated habitat; material: faeces...
CGCTCGACACCGAGATCGAGATTTTCGACCGAAACAAGAAAAAATCACACGGAACGCTTTTGAGTTTCGACGATGAAAACATCGTGATAAAAACCGACGGAAAAAATCCGAAGGAAGTTAAAATACAAAGAAATTTATTGACCAAAGTACAACCGTACGTCAGGTTTTAGGAGGACATAACAATGATTAACAAAGAGTTCTTTCAAGCATTGGACGATCTTGAAAAGGAACAACGCATTCCCAAAGAGTCAATGATTGAATCTATCGAAGCAGGGCTTGTGTCCGCGTACAAGAAGGAATACGGCTTTGCAAGTCAGATTTCCGTTCGTCTCAACGAGGAAAAAATGACCTACAAAGTGTACGCGCACAAACTCGTCGTGGACGAAGTCGAAGACGAGGAATCTCAAATTTCTCTCGAAGACGCGCAAGACATCGACAAAAAGTACAAAGTCGGTGACGTCGTAATCGAGGACATCACTCCGAAGGACTTTTCACGTATCGCCGCGCAAACCGCAAAACAAGTCATTTTGCAACGTATCAACGACTATAAGAAGGAACTCGTGCTCAACGAAATGAGCGAGCGCACGGGCGAAATCCTCAGCGCGATCGTAAGAAGAAAAGAAGGAAACACCGTCTACGTCGAAATCACCGGCACGCAAATGGAAGGCGTTATGATGCAACAAGACCAAGTTCCGACCGAAACGTACAACGTGAACGACGTCATCAAAGTGTACGTCAAAAAGATTCGCGACGGTTTGCACGGCGCGCAAGTTGTCGTGTCGAGAAGTTCGGCAGGCTTCGTTCGCAGACTGTTCGAACTCGAAGTTCCCGAAATCAAGGCGGGACTCGTCAAAATCAACAGCATCGTTCGCGAAGCGGGATTCCGCACCAAACTCGCAGTGTCCAGTGAAGATCCCAACGTCGACGCAGTCGGAAGTTGCATAGGCAACAAGGGTGTGAGAGTCAACGCGGTCGTTGCCGAACTCGGCGGCGAAAAGATCGACGTCATCGAATATTGCGACGATCCTATCGAATATATCGCTCGCGCGCTTTCGCCCGCACAAGTGCTTATGGTTTCCATCAACGAGGAAGAAAAGAACGCAAAAGTCATCGTTCCCGACGAGAAACTCTCGCTTGCAATCGGCAGAAGCGGTCAAAACGCTCGTCTTGCGGCAAAACTTACCGGCTGGAAGATAGACGTCAAACCTTATTCCACGCTCAAAGTCGACGAGCAAGAAGTGCAAGGTGAATAAAATGTCCTATCCCAAGAACACCCGAAAATGCGTCGTGTGCAAGGAACACGCCGACAAGTCCGAAATGCTGAGATTCGTCAAAGACAAGGACGGAAAAGTGTTTCTCGACCGCTCGCAAAAAGCGGACGGCAGGGGCGTTTGGGTGCATAATTGCGAGGACTGTATACAAAAACTTATCAGGAAAAAGACTCTCAACGCCGCGTTCAAACGCAACGTAGGCGACGAGATATACGGTGAGATAAATGAGTAAAATCGGTGCTTACGTCGGACTTGCGCAACGCTCGGGTTCGGTGCTTTACGGCGAAGATATTATCTGCGAGAAGAAAAACCTCGCAAAAGTCGTGCTCGTTTCATCGACCGCAACCGATAAGTATAAAGAAAGGATATTGAAGAAGATGAGTTGTCCCGTGTATATCGTGGACGGTCTTGGCGAGGCTCTGCACCGCGAGGGTGTCAATGCAATCGCCATAACTAACGACAATCTCGCAAAGGCGGTTGTCGGTGTATTGAGGTGAATATGCCCGAAAACAAAAAAGAAACAAACGTCGATTCCGTAAAAATGCTCAGTGAGTACAAAACTACGAAACTTGCCGAACTTTCCGAAAATATCTCTCGTCAAAAGTCGAGAGCAGCCGTGATTATGGCTTCTATCAAGGCAAAACGCGACGAACTTTTGCAAAAAGCAGAGCAAATCGAAAAAGCCAAAGAAGAAGCGAAGGCTGCCGAAAAGGAAAAGTTCGAAGAAGTCGAGAACAAAATCGAACGTGAATCCGAAAAAGCCGTCGAAAAAACGGTAACGGCACAAGATACGCCTGTCGTCGAGCCTAAGACAGAGGTCAAAGCGGAAAAAGAAACGAAAGCCGAAAAGGAAGTCAAAAAAGACGATACTTCCGCTTCCGAAAAAGAGACCGTGAAAGGCGAAGAAAAGACGGAAAAGGAATCCAAGCAAGACGAGAAAAAGCAAGAGGATTCAAAGAAGCCGCATGTTGCGGTCGTTCCCAAAACGCCTTTTGAACTTGCGCAAGAAAATCCCGAAATTTTGCCTAACGGCGAAGTGCGCAGAATTTACGTTCCGCCGACGCCGAAGCCGAAGGTTACGACGAGAGTGTTCGGACAAGGCGGTTATCAACAACCGCGCGGACCGAAGCCGCAACAAAACGGACAAGGACAAAGACCGCAAGGACAAAATCAAGGTCAAAACGGCGGCCCGAGACGATTGTCGGCATCGCAAAGCGTTGCCAACGCCGCGCAGCAATTTCCTCCTAAACCTGCTGCGCAAAAGGGCAAGGGCGGCAAACAAAACTCAAACAACGGTTCGAGCAAGTTCGACGATAAGTCAACGATGAACAAGCGCGCGCTTATGAAGCGCGGCTATCTCGTCGACGACAGAATTTCATACGACGAGGACGGCGAAGCAATCGTTCGCAACTACAAAGTCAACAAGAACAGAGGCGGTGGCAACAGCGCAACCGTTATAATCGAAAACGCTGTTATAACCACCGACCCCGTTTCCATCAAAACTTTGAGCGAAAAAATCGGTAAATCTGCCGCGGAAATCGTCAAAACACTGTTCGTTCTGGGCATTATGAAGACAATTAACGACAGTATCGATTTCGCAACTGCGGAACTCGTTGCCGACGAATTCGGAATCAAACTCGAATACAAACCGGACGTGACTCTCGAAGATACGCTCACCGCACAACTCGAAGTGGACGACGTTGAAGAACTTGAAAATCTTGTTCCGCGTCCGCCTGTCGTCACGATTATGGGTCACGTAGACCACGGTAAAACTTCGCTTCTCGACTATATCAGAAAGTCGAACGTTACGGGCGGCGAAGCGGGCGGCATTACACAACATATCGGCGCATATACCGTTACGCTCAACGGAAATCCCATTACGTTCCTCGATACCCCCGGTCACGAAGCGTTCACATCTATGCGTGCTCGCGGCGCGCAAGTTACGGATATTGCGATTCTGGTCGTTGCGGCGGACGACGGCGTTATGCCTCAGACGCTCGAAGCAATCAGCCATGCAAAGCAAGCAAAAGTGCCTATCATCGTCGCTATGAACAAAATGGACAGAGCAGGCGCAAATCCCGACAAGGTGCTTTCGCAACTCGCAGAAAACGGCGTAACCCCCGAAGAATGGGGCGGCGATACGCCCGTCGTGCGCGTGTCTGCCAAGACGGGTATGGGCGTTGAAGATTTGCTCGAACAAATCCTCGTACGCGCAGAAGTCGAAGAATTGCGTGCGAATCCCGACAGAAACGCAAGAGGCACTATCATTGAGGCAAAACTCGACAAAGGTCTCGGCAAAATCGCAACTATCCTCGTTCAAACCGGTACGTTGCACGTCGGTGATAACGTCGTCGCAGGCATTTGCACGGGTAAGATCCGCGCTATGATAGACGATAAGGGCAGAAAGGTCAAAAAAGCCGGTCCGTCTATGCCCGTTTCCGTCACCGGTTGGGACGACGTTCCCGAGGCAGGCGACAGAATCGACGTCGTTGCGGACGAAAAGTTCGCAAGAGAACTCGCAGAAGAAAGAAAACTCAAACTCGCCGCAAGTCAAACGGAATCTACGTCCGTTTCGCTCAACGACTTGTTCGACAAGATTTCAAAAGGCGAACTCAAATCCGTCAAACTCATCATCAAAGCGGACGTTCAAGGCTCGGTCGAGGCGGTCAAGCAATCACTTGCCAAACTCGGTAACGAAGAAGTCAATATCGACATCATCCACGCGGCTGTCGGCGGTATCAAAGAAAGCGACGTTTTGCTTGCGGAAACTTCAAACGCAATCATCATCGGCTTCAACGTGCGCCCCGACAACAACGCAAAACAACTCGCCGCGCAAAAGAAAATCGACATCAGATTCTACAACATCATTTACAACGCAATCGAGGACATCGAAAAGGCGGTCAAGGGCATGCTCGATCCCAAGTTCAAAGAGGTCGTTCTCGGTTCTGCGGAAGTGCGTGAATTGTTCAAAATCAGCGGAGTCGGCACTATCGCAGGTTGCCACGTCATCGACGGTAAAGTCGTTCGCGGCGCACAAGCACGTCTTATCAGAAACGGAAAAGTCGAGTATACAGGCGAAATCGCTTCCTTGCGCCACGGCAAAGACGACGTCAAGGAAATGGCAAAGAACTTCGACTGCGGCATAATGCTGTCCAACTTCCAAGACGTCAAAGTGGACGACGTAATCGAAGCGTTCACGATGGAGAAAACAAATGAAGATTAAGATGGAACGAGTCAATTCCGAACTCGCCAGACAAATCACCAAAATCATTGCCGAAGACGTTAAAGACCCGCGTCTTCACAATGCAATCGTCGGCGTGACCAAACTTTACACCACGCCCGACCTTAAATACGCAAAGGTGTATTTGTCCATATATGCGGCAAACGACGAGGAAAGGCAAGAGGCGTATTACACGATATGCCGTTCCAAAACGTTCATTCGCAATATGCTCAAAGACAGCGTGCAAATCCGTCTTTTGCCCGAACTCAATTTCATAATTGACGACAGCGTCGATTACAGCATAAAAATCGACGAAATACTCAATAAAATCAAGAAACAGGACGAGCAAAGGACGATTGCAAACACCGACGAGGAACAATGAACGATATTCTTCAAGAAATCTCAAAAAGAATAAATCGCTCGGACGATATTGCGCTTTATTGTCACACTAAACCCGATTGCGACGCTTTGGGCAGTATGCTCGCGCTTTACGTCGCTCTCAAAAAAAAGGGTAAAAACGTTTCGGTATATTGCGATTCGCCCGTTCCCGACAAATACAAAACTCTGTTCAAAAGCGAAGATATTGCTTTTCCGCAAAAGAGAGTTCACGACCTCGCAATCAGCATTGACGCGAGTTCCATCGACAGACTCGGACAGTGTATGAAGTCGTTTTTGTCGGCAAAAACGCAAATCGTCATCGACCATCACAAATCCTTTGAGAGATTCGCTTCGCTTTGCTACGTTGACGAAACGGCAAGCGCGTGTGCGGAAATCGTTTTCCAACTGCTCAAATCTATGAAAGCAATCGATGTAGACGTTGCGAAACTGCTATTTTGCGGTATCGTGACAGACAGCGGTTGTTTTTCTTATTCCAACACCACGAAACGCACCCACGAAATCGCGTGCGAATTGCTTGAATATAACTTCGACGCAAGCGAGGCGATTTATCAAGTGTACAGCAGCATCACTCCAAACAAGTTCGACTTAAAACGCCGAGCACTCGCAAAAGCGAAATTCTTCGAGAGCAGACAAATTGCATTGATTTGCTTCACAAAAGACGATTTTGCCGCAACAAACACGACTTGCGACGATACGGAAGGAATCGTAAGCGAACTTATCGACGTCGATTGCGTGAAAGTCGCGTATGCGTTATCGCAAGTGGGCGACAAAAACTTCAAACTCAGTATTCGTACGAAAGATAACGTTGACGCTTCCGACATTGCGATGACTTTCGGCGGGGGCGGGCACAAATTCGCTTCGGGTTGCCGTGTCAACGGCTATCTCGAAGACATCGAAGAAAAACTCGTAAAACTTGCAAAGGACAGAATCTAACAGGGTATTTTGTCAAGAATTAAATTTTTAATCTAATATGAAAGGCTTTGTCAACATCAACAAACCATACGGTATGACTTCAAGCGACGTCGTTGTCAAAGTGCGTGGAATACTGCGCAGAGTCAGCGGCGAAAAGCAGAAAGTCGGACATCTCGGCACTCTCGACCCAATCGGTACGGGCGTTTTGCCGATTGCCGTCGGAACCGCGACAAGGCTTTTCGATTATATGCAGCAAAAAGTCAAAGTCTATCGCGCAACTTTCGTTTTCGGAGAAACGACCGATACGCTCGATTGCACGGGCAAGGTTGTAGAAAACAGTTCCGTTATCCCGACAAGAGAACAAATCGACGAAGCGGCAAAAAATATCGTCGGCGACATCGAGCAGATTCCGCCGCAGTATTCGGCAAAATCAGTCGGCGGCGTAAGGGCGTACGACTTGGCGCGTAAAGGCATTCAAGTCGAATTAAAACCGAAAAAAGTGACCGTATATTACGTCAAAACGGTCGATTGCGATATAGACGGCGCGCCGTATGCGCTCAAAGAAAACGAGTATGCGTTTGAAATTGCGTGTTCGAGCGGAACGTATATTCGCTCGATAGCGCGCGACCTTGCCGCTTTTCTCGGAACTGTCGCTTATATGTCGTCGATTTGCAGAATCAAAAGCGGCGACTTTGAGATTTGCGATTCCGTTTCGCTTGAAGATTTTGAAAAAATGCCGTTAGAATACCTAAAACCGATAGATTGCGCATTGAAAAGTTTTGAAAAAGTGCAAATTGACGAGGCGCAAAAGAGCAAGGTTTTGAACGGCGTTAGCATAAAAATCGACAATTTGCCGCTCGGCGATTTCGCCGTCGAACGAGACGGTGAAGTTCTCGGTATGGGCGAGTGCGTAAAAGGTTTGCTACATATGAAAACGAGGTTGTGAAAAGTATGAAAATCCTCGACTTTGAAAAACGATACGATATTCCCGTTGCGCTTGCGCTCGGCTTTTTCGATTGTATTCACAAAGGACATCAAAAACTTTGCGAGCGTGCAATCGAGTATGCCAAAACAAACGGAATCGAAAGCGCGCTTTTGACGTTCACGAACGATCCGAACGTCATTTTCGGCAACGAAAAACAAATGTATTGTTTTTACGATCGTGTAAAAGTGATTGAAAAATGCGGTTTGGACATCGTTATCGGCGCATTGTTCGACGATAAATTCGCAAGTTTGTCACCGCTCGATTTTCTCGACGTATTGACGTCGAATTTCAACGTAAAATCGATTTTCGTCGGTGCGGATTACACGTTCGGTAAATTTGCGGCAGGGAACGTCGACTTGCTTCGAAAGTATTGCGATAGCAAAGGTATTTCGCTTTTCGTAGTTCCATTTGAAACGTCGGACGGCGTGAAAATTTCAACATCTAAACTCAAATCGTTCGTGAAAGACGGTCAAGTCGACAAACTCAACGAATATCTCGCTTTGCCGTATTTTATGAGCGGTGAAGTGTTGCACGCTCGCCACAAAGGCACGGGAATGGGATTTCCGACAACCAACATCGCACTCGACGAATCCCGTTTGCAACTCGAAAACGGCATATATGCGACTTTTTGCGAGGTTGACGGCAAAGTTTTCAAATCTATGACCAACGTAGGCGCAAAACCTACGTTTTCGGATAATTCCATATCCGTTGAAACGTATATAATAGATTTTTCGGGTGACGTATACGGCAAAAATATCGTCGTGTATTTTATCGAAAAAATGCGCGATATTGTCAAATTCGCATCTCAAGTCGAGTTGAAAGCACAACTCGACAGCGACGAGGTCAATGCGAAGAAAATTCTTGACGATTTCGAGCGCAATCACGCTGACAGTTTGATTTTTAGAGGTGACAAATGATAAATAAAAGTAACGTAGCATTGTTCGGACCGTCCGGACACGACGAACAGTTCGCAAAAGACGGATTGACCGCCACGCTTCAAATGCCTCAATGGTTGAGAGATAAGGGACTCGATTTGTTTGAATATTCCTTCGGTAAAGGCGTTCGCATAAGCGAAGCAACCGCAGAAGCAATAGGGAACGAAGCCGACAAATTCGGCATCGAAATCAGCGTTCACGCGCCGTATTTCATAAATTTTGCTTCCGTTGAGCAAGAAAAAGCGGATAATTCTATAAATTATCTCACGAGTTCGCTCAAAGCACTCAGACATTTTCACGGTCAAAGATGCGTTTTCCACCCCGGTGCAGAGGGCAAACAACCTCGAAACGAAGCGTTTGCACGCACGTTTGATAATTTTGCGCGCGCACTCGACGTTATAAAGCAAAACGGTGACGATGACCTGATTGTTTGTCCCGAAACTATGGGGAAACAAGCGCAAATCGGCACGGTGAGTGAAGTTATAGCACTTTGCAAACTTGCCCCGAACGTTTATCCTTGCGTCGATTTCGGCCATGTAAATAGCCTTTGGGGCGGCGCATTGAAAACTTCCGAAGATTTTCAGCGTATCATTGACGACCTCTTCGACGGGCTCGGCGAAGAAAAGACGAAAAATATGCACGTTCATTTCAGCAAGATTATGTACGGCGCAAAAGGCGAAATCAAGCATTTAACCTTTGCCGACAATATCTATGGACCTGAGTTTGAACCGTTTTGCGAAGTGATTGTCAAAAACAATCTCACGCCACACGTTTTGAGCGAATCCGCCGGCACGCAAATGTTCGACTCGCTCTATATGAAGCGCGCATACGAAAATATGTCAAAATAACGTATTCTTGATTTTCAACTTTGCTAATAAAACAAATTCAACATTTTGCAACAGAGTAGCGTCCATCACGGACGCTATTTTTTATGACGAAAAGTATCCGAGAATTTTAAATTATCAAGTGGGTAGAAAGATAAAGTCAAACTTCAATATTAAAAAGAAGTTTGGCAAAAGAGGAAGTCAAACTCAAAATTCGGTAGAAGTCCCCAAAACACAAAAGTATATCGGCAGAGTGCAACGTTAAAAATCGAACTTTGAAACAAATTTTTTGCGAGAAGTAGGGAAATTTTCAATGTTCAACCCGTGTATAAACTATTCGCAAAACACGAGTTCGGCTGAAAGCGTGTTCAAAAAGTCCACAGAGATAAACTCTGTGAACTTTTCATTTTGTGGTCAATTTGTCCTCGCATAAAAGTGCGGTGAAGTGAAGTTAAAAGCACACGAATTTTTTGCGTGATCTTTTATAATGTTTGCAACCATTGGATAAACCAAGATAAAGGTGGCGCAAGCAAAATAGCTAAAATAATACAAACTATTTTTATTTTTTTATAAACATTAATATTTGATAGTTGCTTTTTGCTATCTTTTATCTCAGCTCTGTTTGTTCGGGTTTGTATTATTCCGTATTTAGTCTTTTTGTCTGTATAATGTATATACTTGATTTTTTCTTCTTTTAGCAAATTAAGAATTTTGTCTAAATTATATGAAATAATATATAGTATCCGATGATAGTCACTAACAAGACAATCAAGTGTTTCTTCAAAAGATAGTATATATGCAGAAATGTCTTGTTGTTGTTTATTTTGTGCGATGTATGTCCTGTGAATTCCGTCAATTATAAGTGTTTCGTTTATAAAGTTATAAGCAATTATAATTGGACTATGTTCACTTTGTAATGAAAGCGCTTTTATTTTGTTTATGTTAATTTCTGACTTTGATAAATTGATACTGTTAGTAGGAATTGAAGTAATTGGTATATTCTTTTCTTTGATTATTTGTTCTGCCTTGTCAATAGAAAATGTAAGGGTGAAGGTTAAGCCAAGCATATTATAATCTTGTGTAAAAAACTGGCTGTCTATGTTTTTTCTTGTTAAATAGTAAGACTTGTTTTGTATATTATGAATTTTTCCAATATAAAAATCTAGTTCATATTTAATCTCTGGATGTATCTCTTCTATTTGTTTAATATTGTTTTCAAATTCCTCAATGTTTGTTAATGGTATTGTTTCATATGACGTTATGCAATTATCAATATTTTGTTTATTATTCATTTATTCTCCCGTAAATATATTATTTTTTCTTTGTTTGAGTTGTAGTAAAAAAAACTTGTTTTGTTCCGTCTATGCTTTCGTATCCGAGAAGATAATCGGTTGATACTTCGAGGATGGATGCAAGTTTTTTTATATCTTCGATGCAAGGCTCTTGTTTATCGAGTTCCCACGATGAAATCGTCATTTTGCTGACATTGAAATAACTGGCTATATCATTCTGCGAATAGCCTTTTTCTTTTCTTAATTCTTTTAGTCTGTCACCAAAAATTTTGCTCATAGGTAAAGAATAACATTACATATAAAAAATTGTTGACAGTAATGAAAAACATTACTATAATATGAAATGTAATGATAATCATTACGGCGTAAAAATAGATGTTTTGAACGTTTAGTGGCTTTTTCGTTCGCAAAACTTCTGTTTTGCGCAGGGCGCATCAAGTTTCGGTTTTTCTTCTTGTTGCGCCTTCCGCTTCGGCGGAACTCAAAAATCTACAAAAAGAAAAACGAAAAAAGAGGAACTAATATGATTATATTCTTGCTTATTAAGTATCTTCGATTGAAAGAGGCATATAGAAAACTGAACGATGACGTTCGAGCTTCTATTACCGGATGTTATTCAACGACTATTAATATTCCTTCCGGATATCAACTAAATAGAGTTTTAAAATCAAAAGATTACAGATCCGTGACGATTGAAGTTGTGCCGAACAAACTTTCGTTTTTTGAAGCAGAGATTAAAAAAATGAAAGAGCGTGAAGAAGCGCAAGCAGGCAACTGTAAGTCTATCGATGAGATTACTGTCGAAGATTTGCAGAGTATGGACGAAACCGAGTTGAAAAAACTGCGCCATTTTAAAAAGGCATTCGATTACAAACAAAGGAATATGAAGAAGGACGACAATGCCGACACGCCTGCATCTTGAAATACTAACGGGAACGTATAAGTTTCACGATTTTTTCAAATTCGATATCGGTTGGGATAAGTTTTCGCTCTATCGGATGACGAATCGCTGGGGCGGTGAGAAAGTCGTGTGTATCTATCAATCGAGCAAAAAGTGTTATAGGGTGATGTACTGTGACAAGTGGAATATCAAAATTAAGGGCGAATCGCTTGGTAATGGCTGTGAATACAGAAGTTTCCGAACTCAATGGGAACTGTGTCGTTACCTCGATACGCTTGTATAAAGAGGAAAACACTATGAAAGAAAAACAAAATGGTCAGACGTCTGACCGCATAATCATAAAGGCAACGGACATCGTGTCATATGGATTTTTTCAGGAATATATCCATTTTTATTCTTCCGTTCTTGGAACTTGGTTCTTTGAACTGTACGGCAAAAAGATTGCCGTAGTAAAACATGACTGTTGGGATTTCGAGTTTAGGGAAGACGTGGACGGCGAGTGTGGCAAAATCTGGAAGCACGGCGATTTCAATAGTTATAGGGATTTTATCAACTGCCTTTTCCCGAAAGATATGTTCGACGTCGACTTCTTCTTTCCCGTTGAGGTTATGCAAGAATATGAGATTCTGAATAGCGTAGAGGATCTTAACGATAACGTCGAGAAGAACTATCTTAACATATCGTATCTTCTTTACGATTTGGCAACGAATCGTAAAACCTATTTCAAAGATATGGGTTCTTCGATATATGCGTATGCCGACAATCATTTCGGATATTGCCGTACAACAACAAAGAATATGGTTGCGATTTACGAGAAGTTTTGCGACCACAACGTCACGAGTTTCCCCGTAAGGCTCAAAGAAGAATTTGCGCAATATAAGTATTCGCAACTTGCGGAACTTGTTTCCGTTCCCGACGAGCTGCTTCCGAATTTCAGTCATTCGATGAGTATTAAAGATATTCGTCTTGCAAAGAAAAAATATCTTTCGTCTTTGAAGGGAACGCCGGAAAAGATAACGTCGGACGACGACGTAGCGGTTTTGCCGAAGGAAGAACGCAAGATGAGCAACGGCGAGATTGCAAAAAGAATCAAGGCGGTGAAGAATCCGTATTACAACGAAAACGCAATAGAGCAATCCGCAAGATATAAAGCGTATCAAAAGGCAATCGAGGACGTTCTCGATGCGTTGGGGATTGTAGACTTCGAGGTGACCGGTGGCGAAGAAGACGAGGCTTGAAAAAGATTTTGAATCGATTTTGCAGATTCTTGAACAGACAGATTGCGAGGATGTCGGTGACGGCGTGTTCGGTTGTCTGAAAGAGGCAATGCAAGATTCTGCAAACGATACGTCGCTTGCGATATTGTGCGACGTCGTCAAAAGGACAATCGTATCGCTCGATATGATTTATCGCTTCGTTGTCATTCCGAAGTCGCAAAATAACATCGTTTTCAAGCAGATATTAGAATCTCACAGAACTATATCGAGCAAAACCGTAAATACGGTAGCTAATAAATAACAAAAACCTAAAAAGGAGAACAAAACTATGGCAGACAACAAAAAAATCGACGAACAACAAGTTCAGCAAGGATTGATCGGATCTGATCCGAACGCAGAGGTTGCAGAGGAACGCAAACCCACGAACGTACGAGTTCAAAAGTTTTTGCTTTTGAGCGCAAGATCTTTCGACATTGCGAAGAAAGATGCAAAAGGTCGTAAAACTTCCGAAATGGAAAAGGTGATGCAAATCTTCTTCCTCGATGGCAATCAATGCATTCCGAAGACGGGCCAACCGTTGCTCAACGGTTTTGCTCCCGTCGTATCGATATTCCAAAGAGAGCTTACGCCGGAAGTAATGGATCTCGAAGAAATGCAAGTTTTTACGCCAGTATTTGCAAAAATCAGCGGAAACGAAAACTTCATACAGTTGCACGGTATTCTTTCGGATGCGGAAGTTGAGATGTATCGTAAGATTATGGGTGTACTTCTTTAAGCCCCCTATTTCGTCCTATACGGCAAATACAAAGCGCCGTATAGGATTTTATATATCAAAAGCGAGGTGGTGCGGATGATCTGATTTGGTGTCAATCTCATTAATTTCCCCTTAATTAAATTGAACGTTGTTTGTTTTCCCTGCCGTAGTCGGTGGGGAAGATAAACGGCGTAAGTAAGTAGGTAAATAAGCAAAAGTGATTAACGGAATGGGGGTGAATAAAAAATAACATTTCGAGGTGAAAAAACAATATGGCAAAACTTATAAAAACAAAATCCGGCAAAGAAATTGCATTGCTCAATCCTTCTGAACGTGCAAAGAAGTATTCTCGTGAACTTAAACACGGCAAGAAAAGAAACGGACAACCGCTTACAGAAGCCGAAGCAGGTTTTCGTATGGGTGTTCTGAATGAACGCTCATTGCAAGCGAAGATTTACAATCGCAAGCACGGAATCAAAAAATAATAATTTATGGCAAGAAAATATTTGCGGAAAAACGAGTTTCGGTATTACACAAAACCTGAATTTTCGTCAAAAAGCGGTAAACCGCACGTTGCACACATAAGTGCGAAATACAATAAACGCTATAAGTTTAATGTTATAACACATTCGAGGACATTTTTTGATTCCGATACTATGGAATTGAAAAAGAATCCGAACCGTAACAACGGAGAGCAAAAGGATAAACGACAATCGAGGATTTCAAAACCTATGTGGGATAATGAAAAATACTTTTCAAAAAAGAAAGTCAAAAATTGGCGTTTTGACAAGCAAGACAAGTCCGCAATAAAGAAGTGGAACAAAAAAAACAAATAAAAAAATCAGCCCGAGTGACCTCACGATCTGTTCCGAACACGGAATTCGGTGTGGCTGATTTCAATAGCATTATATGCAATCGTTTGATAATTGTCAAGCGAAAATTCAAATCTGACACGGCAGAATCCGTGAATAATAAAAATGAGAGGTACATATTTTGAGCAGAAAATCTAAAAGTGTTTTGAAAGGCGTGCTTGTGACACTTGCCATTCTTTTGTTGGGGGTTGCGGTTACGGCAGCACTCACCAACGGTTTTAAGACTTCGAATCCATACGGCTGGCTTGAAAACTTCGACAGAATGAAGAAGGGGCAAGAGATCGCAGGCTTCGAGGTCTGCAAAGATTTCGACGTCGATTTTGAAAAACTCGTCAATAATGTCGAAGCAGTCGAGGACAAAGAAGCAGGCACGAAAACTTATGCGCTTGTTAAAACCGATAACGTAAACATCTACATCAACGTCGTTGAAACCATTGCGGACAAAAAGAGTACTTACGTTCTCAATGTGAACGGTCAAAGCGTTTGCACGAGTGCGGACGGATTCAACGATACGGCAATCGAAGCGATTAAGTCTTTCGATACTTGCAAAATCACTGATGTTAAGAACGCAGGCAGACTCGCACATTATATCGGCGCAATCAAACCCGTTGCGACTACGGAAACTTCGGCAAAGTACGAAGTTATGAAAGTGGGGCAAACGATTTCGGGAATAGAGTGGAATTTTGACAACGGCGTTGACGTTCAAGAACTTATCAAAGGTATTGAACCTGTTGACGGGGAAGGTGGCAAAATCTACTACCTTGTCAAGACCGACAGTGAAAGTATTTCAATTTCGGTTCTATCTTCTACGCGCGAAGGCAAATCAATTTATGCGCTTTCATTTGGACAACGTTGCCCTTGGGCTTCTGACAGTTCGATTATCGATTCGAATTTGGATTTGTGCAAATCTTTTACGGCGTGTAAAATAACCGAGGTTCACAACGCAGAGGTTCTTGCAAAATACGTCGGCGCAAAAGCGTAACACTTTCAAATGTCGGGGGTGATTTTTTCGCCCTCGACAAAACAATTTTCCAAAGGTGATAAAAATGAAAAACAATTCTTCAAAATATAACATATGTCAAATTGTCGGCGTAAGCGTTGTTTGCGCCATACTTGTTCTTGGCACTGTTCTCGGTGTTGTTTTCGGGCTTCGTTCTTCTTCGGAAGGGGCGATTACCGACTTTACACCGCAAGACGAATTTGTCGTTCGTGAGCAGGTATCGGAAGGAATAACGCTTCTGTCCGGTGTGGCTACAACGGCTGCCGACGGATCTACAACGAAAACTTTGACGGCGACAGTAAATCCTGCTGATTCGTTGAAAACAGGATATTCGTGGACGGTTGCGTTTGTCAATCCAAATTCAACTTGGGCGAAAGGAAAAGACGTTACGCAGTACGTTACTGTAACGGAAAATTCAAGCAATGAATTGCAAGCCACTGTGACTTTCAAAAAACGTTTCAATGAACAAATTAAGGTAACTATAACGTGCGATGCAAAGCCTGCCGTTACGGCATCTGCGACTGTGGATTGTTACAAGGTTTTGACAAATGTCACGATTAAACTCGTTAATTCAAAAAATACGATTACATTGTCTGAGCTTGGTGAGGGACAAGATGCTCGTGTAGACGGCGATTTCTTACCATATGAATACAATGTCACTATAACCCCCGTATTGGGCGACGGCACACTTGAACCTGTTGACACATCGTCTAAAATTGTTCTTCATATGAATGCGGACGGTACCGAGGAGGCTGTGTCGGGTGGAAAGCTTAATCCCGATCAGGGTTATGCACAAGGCTATTTGACCCCAAATAATGACTATGTAATAGAATTTTTCTACGGCGGTACATCTTATGCAAGATACGACGTTAGACTAATGGTTTATCCAAATACAATGTCGATGTCCGTAACTTCTATCAAGTTTTAAGAGGTGAACCGTGGCAAAACAAAGTAAAGTTTCTAAAATTATATCGGTTTTGCTTGTAATTGCGCTTTTTGCAGGCGCATTTGCAGGCATTTCCATACTTTTGAAAAAGTCGTTAGACGGAGTTTTGCCCGACTCGATGTTCTTCGTGAAAATTGCCGATAAAACGATATTTTCAACCGCTTCGGGATATGTTGTAAACAAAAATAATCCGCTTACGGTTGAAGTTAAAAAATCACTGCTGAATGACGATAAGGCAAATTATACGGTTACAATCGATGCCGATTCGGAGTTGTCTTTTTCGTATGTCAAAGACGGCAAAGTAAATTTGTTTAAATCGTCTGTCGATGTATCAGATTTCTTTGTTATCGTCGATAACGAAAAGGGATTTGTACTTACAGCAAAAGGTAGTTCTGTTACCGAAATGCTGAACGTACTTAATGACGGTTCGTCAATAAGCGTTGATGAAAAGTATATCGATTACAAAAAGACAATGTTCTGGCTTACGATTACATCGAAAGACGATGTGCAATCCTTTGTAAAAATTGGTTTCTCGATAAATACTTCGCCCGTCATCATACCCGACGAGATTGTTCTCGACCAAAAGGAAATTATATTCTAATGAAAACCTATAATTCTAAACTAACTATCAGAACTTTGATTACATTGCTTGTGTTTGTAACGCTGGCGTTTTTGTCTTTTCAAATAATATCGTCGGGATTGGTTGCATACGCAGGTGATAAAGATTTGAAGTTCGATAATACGTCTATATTCGAGGATTTGTACGGAAGCAAGGACGAGCAAGGCAATGAATTCGATTTGAGCAATTATCCCGTCGACAAAAACGGCGAATTGCAATTCTATACTTTTTTAGAGTATGGATATTCATATTATGAGAACGTACAAGAAAATTTTGCGTTGTATATGTATCTTTACAATCCGCAACAGCTTGATTTATCGACATATCTCGATTCAAACGTTGTGCGTATGGCAACGGCGTTTGCCAAGAACATTGAGGGTGAATACGTCGCTTCCGAATATGACGATTTTAACATCGTGTGCGTATCGAGAACTACGGGCGATTATGCGAATTTGTTTTACAAATTCAAGATTTTAGATCCGGAAAAGAAGCTTCTTGCGTTGGCTCAAAAGTATGAATCGGAAAACGGTTGTCGCAGATACGATATTGCAGGCGTTTATCTCAAAACCGATAAAAGCGACGTAACGTTGGACAAAAACATCGGACGTTCTTTTAAGTGTAGCGGTTATATGGCGACGTATGGCGAAAACGCAAATAATCCGTCCACTTTCATGTGCAAAGTTGACGTTCTCGAAACGCTTGATTTGAAAGTGTATCAGACGAGTTATTTGACGGGTGTATCGAGCGCAGGCGCATATCACCACAACAATGTGAGTTCGGTATATTTTGCCATTCCGCAAAGAGTTTTCGATAAGTACGGCAGTCTTTGGGAAATTTATGCTCAATGGTATGAGTGCAAAACCGCGCCGATATTGGTGACGTCGAATCAAGATTTTTATCAAAAAGCATTATCAAACAATCATTATGAAACCATTGATAATTCAGAAGGCGGAACATCTCTTTTGTATGACAAATCGGTGGATTATTTGTTGTGGTATGGTAGGCATAGCGATTCGGTTGCGGGGTCTTCAAATATATTGCACTATGACTGGGCTTATAATTTAAGACCGTTTTCGATGACCTCTGGCAATATGTTTATTCAACGTTTTGCTAATAGTTACTCAAATGTATTGCCGTTTGTGTTTTACAGTCCGTCGTACACGGATTCGGGTGCGTTTAACGTTATAAACAAACAAACGGTTGCAGGCGACGTAACATCTTCTTCGATTAGGGATTATATTCAGAACTACGCTTCGAGCAATTATGTATCTTGGCATACGTCGAGGAATCTTCCGTCCGAACTCTTTGTAAATGAAGTCGATTCTACTCGTTCTGCAAAGGGGATTCAAGTCGGGTTGAACAAAATCAGAACGAATCTTCAAGATACTTTTGATTTGAATTCGTATAATTCAAATCATTCGTGGTGGGATAAACTTTGGGAATACGGTTGGTCTTATCCAAAGGACGAAGCATTGGACGAATCGCATACGAACGTTAGTCCGTTTGAAGAAGTTAAACAGACTTCGTTGAATTCTTCGAGTATTGCTTCCGATTTGCTTATCAACGAAAACGACATCGAGTCTTTCAAGACGTTTTGCAACGTAAGCTATGGCAAAAAGGAAGTGCCGTATTTGTTTAGATTCGCCGTGTCTGATTATACGTCACGACCTATAACTCGTAATCCTGGAAGATTAGATGTCGATCAAGATGTCGTTGATTCCTATCTTGCACAAGAAACGGTATTTTTCGACTTTAACATCATAACTATGACGTTTAAGGGCAAGGAAGATTATTATACGCTTGCGGTTATGCATACGCCCGTTGATGTCATTGCAGGCGTTGAACCACCGCCCGTTGAGCTTACCCCGGGCGAACATCTTGCCAACAATTTTTTGACTGCAATGCAAAAGATTTGGGATTGGTTCAAAAATAGCAATTTCTTAAAAGCGTTGAAGATTCTCGGCTTGATAATCGTCGGCGCAATAATCGCTTTAATTTTGATAAAGGTTATCGGATTCTTTATCGGAAAATTCAAGAAAGGAAATCGAGGCGGACAAAAGCAATCCAACGTAACCGTCGTTATCGATTCGGATTCCGTAAAGAAGAATCCAGAGCGGAAGGGGATTTATCGGAAAACTCGTCAGAAGCCGAAGAATGAATCTCGTCGAAGGTGATTGCTATGGAACCTAAAATCGACAAAAAGAAAATCGGCATTAGTATTGCCAAAATCATAGGATTTTGTATCGGCGCATTTCTAATCGGATACATTGTCTATACATTTATCAACGCATAACGGATATGAAAAAAGAAAACGTTTTGAAAAACTTAATCTGCGCAGGAATCGCAATCGGGCTTATGTTGCTCGGTGTGTTCTGTTTTAGAGAATCTTATTTGAGATTCTTTGAAGCGTGCAAGGATTTCGGTCTTGCTGTTGCAGGGTTGTTTTTGAAAGTGTTTTCTTTCTCGTCTGATTTCAATTCAAAGAGTGTGTTCGAGGTTTCGAGCATTCCGCTTGAAAGCATTATCCCGTTAGATTTTTCGGCGTTTGTATCGAAGGTGAAAAACTTTGGTTCAAAACTTATCGACGTCGAAAACATCGTCGGATATTTCCACGTCATTTGGCTTGGAAGTTACATCTTTATATACTTGCTTTTGATTGGCGTGCCAGTACTTTTTATCGTGTTGGCTATTATAGACGCTAATCTAAAAGGCAAGAACAACAATCACGGCGCCGAATCGAAACCGCTTGTTTTATTTAAGCGTTTTGAACGCCGTATTTTAAGTCCGATTAATTTTGAAGTTAAGAGTTTCGTGACTTTTGTTCGTGAATCGAAACTTTGGAAAGTCATATGGACTGTAATTATAGTTTTCAATTTGAACGTCGCCACAGTCCTTATGGAACTTATGGCGTTGTATTTTGCACTTTTGGACGGTTTGAACGTATCGAACCTGTATATCCTTTTTTATAAACTATTTGCTGATTTATCGATGTTGACCCGTGTTCCCGTTACGGTCTGGATAATCTTTGCGATTTTCTTTGTTTTAATTTGGCGCAGAAAGAAAGGGTATGAGCGTTTGAATCGTCGTGAGCAAAAGAACAGGGCGGTTATCGAGTTGCTTTGCACATTCGTTATTTTCTTTGCGACAATGGGCGCAGGCAAAACGCTAACTATGACAGACGTTATTTTGACGAAGCAACAAGAACTTCGTGAATCGGCTTTGGACATAATGAAAGAAGTCGATTTGACTTTCCCCGATTTCAAGTGGGCTGTATTCGAGCAAGATATGAAGAAGATGATGAATTCATATCAACGCCCGAAACGTGATTTTTTCGGAAAAGTTGTTAGGGATGAGTACGGGAATATCGTTTTTGAAACGGCACGTCCGATTCTTTACAATCTTTCTCGTATCGACGATTATTTTCACAATTTGAAAATAACCGCAAAAAGATACTTCGACGAGGACAACTGCGAGTATCGAAAGTTTTACGATAAAGCCGTAGCACAGGGCAAATTGAAACCTATTATGTGGGGCTATGACGTTGAATATTACGGATTCTGGGCGGATAACGCCTTGAAGTACGAATATATACTTGATGCTTTGCGTGATTATGCGCAGGCGTATTTTATCTATTCTTTGCCGACGAGCTTAATTTTCTCAAATTATGCCGTCGTGACGAAGGACGTTAAAAACGACACGGGCAATTTTCCTGCTTGGATGACGGACTTTTTTGAAGTGCCGACATTCGAGTCTGACGGTGAGTCTATGAACTCGCACATATTGGACAACGATATGTTGCGACTCGGCAAGAAGTTTGACGAAAATAACAAATACAAAGATGTTTTTGAATTTGGCGTTCTTGCTTACACGGAAGGCGACAAAGAGCGTGGCAATATGCTCGATACAATGGAACTTAAAAAACTTGTCGAAGAAGTGAATCAGAAGAACGACAATTTCAATGGAACGTTCAAGATGTCGAGGCATCCTGCGACGATTCGCAATAGAAAGTTTTTCTTTGCGTATATGGATATGCAGAGAACGAGCAGTATAAACGCCGACTTGAAAGAAATTGGCGACAACGTAAAGATTGAATCTGCGACTTCAACCGAAATGTTGATGCCGTTTTTTGCCATAGATGAACTGGTGTTCAATCTCGTAATGCCATACTTTTATAATAAGTACTACGAATTCCGCCACAATCGAGGCGATATGAATTTGACGATGTACTTGATGAAGAAGGTAGCCACGGCGATGAATAATCATTATGTCAGAGCATATAACACGTTCGGGTGTAAGACTGAAAAGTTGATTATCAATGAAGAAAAAGAGGCAAAGTACTACATTATGCCGAAGAAGATATTCAGCGGTGTTTTCTCGTCCGATGCGCTTGCAAGTTTCTTCCGGATGAAATCATCCAGAGCGATGCTCGGCGTGAATGATATACCGACGTATCAGAGCGACAAGGCGAGCATAAGCGAACTTGAACAACTCAACAGTTACTTTGTGCGGGATTGGATGAAATATCTCGGTAAAGACGAATAATACGTTCTCGATGTCAAGGACAAGGCAAAAATAATTTTTGCTCGCAAAAATTATTTTCGGGACGGAATGCCCCTTGACATCGAGGGATAAAGATTACAATTTTACAAGTCCGTGCAACATATGTGTTGCACGGCTTGGTTGCAAAATAAGCTTGACGTTTGAGCGTAAGCGATACAACTCAAAATTTTGCCCTCGGAAGTCCGACGGCGCACAAGAGCAGGTTGCCGGTGCGCCGACGGAAGCCGAAGGCAAAAATGTTTGCGCACTTGATACTGCGCAAACATAAAGGTCACGGAGGCTGAAATGAACGCACTCTTGAATTCTCTATTACATAACTGCGTAAAGCGTGAAGAAATGACTCCGAGCTGGCTTCCTGATAAGGATGCCAACTATCACGATATAGCGATAGCAGAGAAGAAACTCGCAAGCAACGAGAATCGCAGATACATATATCAAAATTATTGCGCAACTTGCACTTGCAGGACAAATTGCAAAATAATCGGATATAGGCATTGGAAGAAGATAAACACGATAATAAATAGATTTCCGACTGGGGAAGTCGAGATAATTCGTTTTGACGAGCCGTTGAAGTGTATAGACGAGAACGTCAATCAAGAAAATGTCGGCGGAAGGAATTATATAGAGATAGACGGGATTTTGTTTCCGAAAGACGAAAACGCAAGCAATGCAAAGTTTTTGGAAAATATGTCAAACTCTGCGAGGCAGAGTGTAGACAAATATTGGGGCTTTGCAAAATCGAACGAATGGGATTATTTCATAACGTTGACTTGCGATCCGAAGAAGGTTGACAGATTCGATGACGACAAAGTAAAAGAACTTTGGACGTATTGCAGGAAGAAGATTCAACGTTTCGATTGCAACGCAAAGATTTTGCTTGTGTGGGAACGTCATAAAAAAGAAAACGAATACGGACAGAAGGCATTGCACGCTCACGGTTTCGTATCGATGCAACGGGCGTTTACGTGGCGACAAATGAAAGATAGGAACGGGAAGTGGATGTATTCGAATACGGGTGCAGCATTGTTTGAGTTTCCGTTCTGGGATTACGGACTTGCGACGTGCGCAATTATACCGAAGGGAAAAGACGAGAACGGGAACGATATAACGCAAGGTGCGGTTGTAAGTTATCTTTCAAAGTATATGAGCAAGAGTGAGATAAGTGAAGTCGGCTATGGAAAGAAACGTTTTCATCATACGACGAATCTTGCGTTCAAAGAAAAAGGAATGTATTGTATGGATTGCGACACGTTTGAAGAATCAATCGGGGATGACTTCGAGATATATAAGAAGGATGACAAGGGCAGAACGTATTATAGAAGCAAAAGGCACTGAAAATTAATGTTCAACCCGTGTATAAACTATTCGCAAAACACAACCTTTACGCAAAGAAAGTGATAAAATATGCTCTAAATAGAGGATTTTACAAAATTAAGATTTGTTATGTAAAATATTTTACAAATTTCTCATATGTGTGTTTTTTCGAATTTCGGTTATTTGATATTCGGGACCGATTCTAATATCGATTTCTATGTCGTTTTTTATATTATTATCTGTTCAAACCCGCCGTATTTTGTCGAAAACAAATCGATTCTCTATCCGTTTTACTCTGATTAAAACAGCGATTTTTACGATTTTAAGTGGATTTATTGCGGGATTTTCAGTCGAAATTCAAGGTTTCGAGCGTGTGCAAAACCGCTAAATAAGCGTGTTCGTATGTCAAGCCGCCTTGAACGTAGACGATATACGGTTCTTTTATTGGCGAATCCGCGCTCAATTCGATTGACGAGCCTTGAACAAATGCGCCGGCAGCCATAATTACTTGATTTTGGTATCCTGGCATATCCCACGGCAACGGTTTTACATTGCTGTCAATCGGCGAAATCTCTTGAATTGCGCCGCAAAAATCGATAAGTTTTTCTTCCGACCCGAGTTTTATGCTCGTAACGATGTCGTAAGGCTTCATATCGTCGCGCGGAAGCGTCTCAAAACCGAGTTTTGAATAGGTTTTTGCAAACAAAAGCGAGCCTTTGAGCGCGTTTTTGACTGCCGACGGCGCAAGAAACAAACCTTGATAATACGGCAAATAACCGTAGGCGTACGAGCCTTCTTCCATACCGAGCGAAGGCGCGGTCAAACGATAGGAAACTTGCTCGACAAGTTGCGATTTTCCTGTGATATAGCCGCCTGTGGGTGCGATTCCGCCACCGATATTTTTGATGAGCGAACCGGCGATTAAATCCGCGCCGACGTCGGTCGGTTCGATTTTTTCGACAAATTCGCCGTAGCAATTATCAATCAAAACGAGCGTTTCTGGGCTGATTTTTTTGACGAATTTGACGAGTTTTGCGACGTTTTCGACGCTAATTGCTTGACGAAGGCTGTATCCGCGACTTCTTGCGGCAAAAACAGCCTTGATTTTTTCGGTTTTAAGCGCGTTTTCGATGGCTTCATAGTCAAATTCGGGTGTCAAATCGGGGTTGGTTTTCAAGTCGATTTTGTCGAATCTGATTCCGAAATCCTTCAAAGAACCTTTGTTATCTGCCAAAATAACGTCGGTAAGCGTGTCGTAAGGCATACCAGAAACCGCCAAAAGTTTGTCGCCGGGACGCAAAACGCCGAAAAGCATAAGCGTCAAAGCGTGCGTTCCTGACACGATATTCGGCGAAACAATCGCGCTTTCGGCGTTGAAAATATCCGCATAAAGCCTGCAAAGCGTATCTCTGCCGATGTCGTCGTAGCCATAACCGGTCGTTCCGAACATATGGCGCGCTTGAATGGATTGATTTTTGTACGCGTCGAGGACTTTCTTTTGATTGTAAAGTGCGATGTCGTCAAGACGAGCATATTGTTCTTTTAGTTCGTGTTCACATTCTATTACAAGATTATTTGCCGATATTTTGTCCATATTTTATGCCTTTTTAGGTTATTTTTTCGATTGATTTTCGAGATTTTGTATACCTTGTTTTAGTTGTTTCTTGATTTTACTTGCAGTAAAATGGATTATATTTCGTTAGTTTTGTTATGAATTTCGTGATTTTGTTGCGGATTTATCGCACTTTTAGCGCGATTTTTCCTCAGTTTTCATTGCGAATTTTCGGTTTTTTCGCGGATTTTTTCGGATATATATCCGATTGCGCCGTCTGTGTCGCCGATATCGAACCATTTTACGAAGTCGTATTTTCTGAACCAAGTCAGTTGTCGCTTTGCGTAGTTGCGGGAATGTTGCTTGATTTTGTCTTTGATTTGGTCGAGTTCGGATTGGTCAACGACGAATTTGCCGTTTTCAATCGTAAATTTGCAATCTGCAAATTCTTTGTAGCCGATGGCTTGCATCGATTGATAGGAAAAATCTCCGACGGACAAAACCTCTTGAACGAGCCCTTGCTCGAACATTTTGTCAACACGAGCGTTGATTCTTTCGTACAAAGCCTGACGATCGGTGTTGAGCGCAACCATAATTACGTCGGGGTTTTTGCGCTCGTCCTGCGTTTGCGAAAGCGGTTTGCCTGTGCTTAAAACGATTTCGAGTGCGCGAATAACGCGTTTCGTATCGTTTTCGTGAAGTCGATTTGCGGTTTCGGGGTCGAGATTTGCGAGTTTTTCGTGCATAGCGTGCGCGCCGATTCGTTGCAGTTCGTCTTGCAAATTCGCGCGCAGTTCCTCGTTTTTGTTCGTGTGTGAAAAACTTATCGGATAAAGCAACGCTTCAAAATACAATCCCGTGCCGCCGACGACGATTGGCAATTTCCCTTCGTTTTGCGCTTTCTCGATTTCGATTTTTGCCATACGAGCAAATTCGGCAACGGAAAACTCGTCGCTCGGATTTACGACGTCGATGAGTTTGTGCGGAATCCTTGCGCGTACGCTCGGATCTTCTTTTGCCGTGCCGATGTCAAGCGTGCGGTAAATCTGCATACTGTCTGCGGATATAATCACGCTGTCGAAAATTTTTGCAAGTTTCACGGCGAGTGCGGATTTTCCCGAAGCCGTCGGACCTGCGATGTAAATCGGCGGATAAATTTTGCTCATATTGTTTTTGAGATATTGCTATTGAACTTGTGTCCGATTGCTATATTGTTGCTTTATTACGTTTTGGATTTTTCCTTATATATGGATTAATATAATTTATGTATCAATATATATTATCCTTATATATGCGGATTGTTCGTTACGGTTTGTTTATCGATTCGATTTTGTCAAACTATGCGCTTAAACAATTTTTCGATGTCCTTTGCGCTGAATGCGACGACTGCGGGACGACCGTGCGGACATTTTGTCGGAAGATTGCCGTTTTCGTCAACGTAGTTTTTGATAACGCGCTCGATTTGTGCTCTCGTGAGCGATTGACCGCCTTTTATTGCGGCTTTGCACGCTTGCTGGCACAGTTTGTCTTTTAAGAGATTTTGAAGCGTCAATTCGCTTTCGCTTTGCATATTTGCAAACAAGTCCGAGAAAAACTTTGAGAAATTGACTTGTGCAACGGGGTCGGGCACGGCGTTTACCGTGTATGCGCTTCCGCTTTTGCCTATCTCGAAACCGAGATTTTGCAAATTCGGCAAGATTCTTTCAAAATACTCGCTTTCCTCGCCCGTCATTGCCAATTTGAACGGAATCAGTAACGGTTGCGTGTGCTCGACATTGAATTTTTCCACGATTCTGTCATACAAAATTCTTTCGTGCGCGGCGTGTTGATCGATAAGATATACGAGATCGCCGCGTTCGCAAATGATGTACGTATCGAAAATCTGCCCGACGATTTTTCCGTCGAATACCGCATAATCGCTTTCAGCGTTATCGACATTTGAATTGTTTTCGGTTGCAGAAACGCCGTTATCGTCGAAAACAACGGATTCTACGTCATCGAAACGATTTGAACTATGCGTAAAATCATTACCAAAAGATGCGTGCGAATCGTTTAGCACAGAATCGGAATTTTTGCTCGTAATATCGAATCCGAAATAGTTTTTCGGCGTGGTTTTTCCGCTGAAAAGTTTTGACGTGTCGATGCTCGTTTGCGCATAATTCACTTGCGGCTTGCGTACGGGGTCAACGTCGAAATTGTTTGAAAAATCGCTCTGTTTAGTGGTGTTTTGAGAGTTTTCAGTCGGATTTTGCTCGACGTCGAAACCGAAAGTAACGTTTTTAAGACTGTTATTTATCGTGTTTTGCACTGCGTGATAAACTGCACTGAAAACCGCGTGTTTATCTCTGAACCTTACTTCCGTTTTTGACGGATGAACGTTGACGTCAACGTCGTCGAACGGCATAAGAATATCCAAAACGAACATAGGATACGTGCGTTTCATCAAATATTCCGAATATGCTTTTTCGACGGCGGTTTGAATGGTTTGATCCTCGACCGCTCTACCGTTTACGATGATTGTTTGGTACGTTCTGTTTGCCTTCGTATAGTCTACTTTTGACGTAAAGCCCGAAACTTTTATCGTGCCACCGTACTCGTCGCAGATTTCAAGAAGATTGTCGGCGGTTTTTGCGCCGTAAACAGAGAAAATCGCATCGGCAAGCGTGCCGCCCTCGTTGCGAAGCAATGTGCCTTCCTCGTTGGAAAGTTCGATTCTTACGGACGGATTTGCCAAAATCAGCATTCTAACGACGTCTTTTATGTAGTTGAGTTCGCTTACGCCTTTTTTGAGGAATTTTAGGCGAGCAGGCGTATTGAAAAACAAGTTTTCAACGCTTATAACGGTCCCCTCTGCTCTCGAATCGTCGCCCTCGAACGTGACTTTGCCGCCCGAAAGCATAATTTTTGAAGCAATATCTTGATTTTTGCTCTTTGACGAAAGCGTGACTTCGCTGACGGACGATATGCTTGCAAGTGCTTCGCCTCTGAAACCGAGAGTCGAAAGACTGTCGAGATCGACAATATTTTTGAGTTTGCTCGTGGCGTGCGGCAAGAATGCTTTGCGCATATCATCCTTTTCGATACCGATTCCGTTGTCGCTGACTTGAATTTTGCGGATTCCGCCGTCTTCGACGTAAACTGAAACTTCGCTCGCGCCTGCGTCTATCGAGTTTTCAATGAGTTCTTTCACGACCGACGAGGGTCTTTCGACAACCTCGCCTGCCGAGATCATATTGAATACGTTTGGTTCAAGTACGTTAATTTTGCTCATATACTACCTAACAATTCTAATTTTTGCGGTTTTTTATAAATGTTTTATTCTTCGAGTTGTTTTTTTAGATCGCAAAGCACGGTCAATGCTTGAAGCGGCGTGAGATTGTCGACGTCGAGATCTTTGATTTGTTGCTCAATCTTGCTCGATTGCGTATCGAACAAACTCACCTGCGATGTCACGTTCTTTTTTGCCGAACTCAACAACATTTCGTTGGTATCTCTGTTTTTCGAGTCTTCTTCAAGCGAGTGCATTATGCTCTTTGCGTGGTCGATAACCGATTTCGTAACGCCTGCAAGAGAGGCGACCTCGATACCGAAACTTTGCGACGCACCACCGCTTACGATTTTGTGCAAGAATACGATTGTGTCGTTTGCCCTGCTCACGAGCACGCGATAGTTCTTTACGCCCTCTAAATCTTCGAGTTCGGTCAACTCGTGGAAGTGCGTTGCAAACAGAGTTTTAGCCTTTACGTTTTTGGTGATGTATTCGAGCACCGCCCACGCAATCGACAGTCCGTCGAACGTTGATGTTCCCCTACCTATTTCGTCGAGAACGAGAAGGCTCGACGCCGTGGCGTAGTTCAATATGGTTGCGACTTCTATCATCTCGACCATAAACGTACTTTGACCGCCGCTCAAATCGTCGCTTGCGCCGATTCTCGTGAAAATTCTGTCCGTCAATGCGATTTTTGCGGATTTTGCAGGCACAAAGCAACCGATATGCGCCATAAGCGTGATGATTGCAACTTGTCGCATATACGTCGATTTGCCCGCCATATTCGGACCGGTGATAATCATCGTTCTGTTGTCCGCGTCGTCGAGTAGCGTGTCGTTGGGAACGTACGAGCCTCTGTCGAGCAACGTTTCGACAACGGGATGTCTGCCCTCTACGATGTCGATACATTTGATTTTCTTGTTTATTTCCGGCTTGACGTACTTGTTTGCAACCGATACGTTTGCGAGCGACACGAGGCAGTCGAGCGTGCTGAGTGCTTGAGCGTTCGATTGAAGTTTCGCAAGATTCTCGAAACACATATTTTTGAGTTCGCAGAAAATCTTGTCTTCGAGCGCGGTTGCGTTGGATTCGGCGGAAAGTATTTTTTCTTCGAGTTGTTTAAGTTCGTCGGTTATGTATCTTTCGCCGTTTACGAGGGTTTGTTTTCTCTGATAGCGATAAGGCACTTTGTCAACAAACGACTTAGACACCTCGATATAGTAGCCGAAAATCTTATTATATCCGACTTTGAGCGTACGTATGCCCGTTTCTTCCCTCTCTTGTGCTTCGAGTTTTGCAAGCCATTCTTTTGCGGAAGTTTTGATGTCGCGCAGTTGATCGAGAGTTTCGTCGTAGCCTTTTTTGACGTAACCGCCGTTCTTATAACTGCTCACTCCGTCGCGATCCAATGCGCTTTGAAGCGTGGCGCAGACGTTTTCGAGCGAGTAAAGCGAGCGATTTATACCCTTTACGAGCGTGCTTGTCGCGCCCGAAAGAAGTTGTTTGATTAGAGGAATCGCCTCGAGCGTGTCGCTTATAGAAAGCAAATCTTTCGGCGAGGCGTTGCCGTAGGCAAGACGACCGTTGAGTCTTTCGAGGTCACGGACGGAATAAAAAGATTCGCCGAGTCTTTCGCGCAATGCTTTTGAACTCATCAAATCTTCGAGTGCGTCGAGGCGTTTGTTGATAGCGTCGGCGTCTTGAAGCGGCTGTTCTATCCAGCGTTTGAGCGTTCTTGCGCCCATTGCGGTGGACGTTTTGTCGAGAACCCAAAGAAGCGAACCTTGTCTTTTCCCGTCGCGTGCGCGCTGAGTAAGTTCGAGATTGCGCCTCGTCGCGTTGTCGAGCATCATAAAGGATTTATCGCGCAAATACGAGATTTTCGTAAGTTGTCCGAGACTCCTCTTTTGTGTTTGCGTAAGGTATTCCAAGAGTCCGCCTGCGGCGCATACCGCGGCATTTTTGTCCGTCAATTCGAATACGTCGAGCGAGCCGACTTTGAAAGCGGACAATATTTTTCTCGTAGCCGTCGAAACATTGTATGCAAAGTCGTGATAGCAATGCGCGCGCTTTTCGTTGGATATGAAATACTTGACCTTTTGGTATTTGGATACGAAGTCCTCGTTGCAGATAATCTCGCTAGGAGCAATGCTTCCCAAAATGTTGGAAAGTCGCTCTAAATAGTCTTCTGCCGAGTACTCGTACACATTGAATTCACCCGTCGAAATATCCGTCCACGCAATGCCGAACGTCGAGGAATTTGTGAAAATCGAGCATAGATAGTTGGAAGTTTTCTCGTCGAGAATATCTTCTTCCATAACCGTACCGCTCGACACCACGCGCACGACGTCGCGATCGACGAGCCCTTTGGACGTTGCGGGATCGCTTAATTGCTCGCATATAGCGACCCGATAGCCGTTTTCGATGAGTCTTCTTATATAATTATCGACCGCGTGATACGGAACGCCGCACATAGGCGCGCGCTCGTCGAGCCCGCAATCTCTGCCCGTCAAGGTCAAATCCAGCACCCTCGACGCTGTTACCGCGTCGTCGAAAAACATCTCGTAAAAGTCGCCCAAGCGGAAGAAAAGCAGGCAATCGGGATAATTGTCCTTGATTTGAAAATATCTTTTCATCATCGGTGAAAGTTTATCTCTGTCGATATTCATTTTTCCTCCTTATGTCCGAAAAGGGACGCCGATTTGGATACGGTTATTCTTACGTCGAAAAATTTGCCTATATCGTCTTTGCTGCCCTCGAAAGTGACGAGCCTGCCGCCGTCTTCTCTGCCGCAAACCATACCGTCGAGTTTTGCCGCGACGTCTTCGCAAAGCACTCTGTACACGCCGCCGATGTAGGTTTTTGAAATCTCTTTGGTTATCGAGTTTTGAAGTTTGATAAGGCGCGCGATTCGCTCTTGCTTTATAGCGTACGGTATCTGTTCCATTTTAGCGGCGGGCGTGCCTTTTCTCGGCGAATAAATGAAGGTGAACGCGTTTGAGTAGCGCACTTTTTTCACGATTTCGAGAGTGTCTTGAAAGTCTTCTTCCGTTTCGGTCGGGAATCCGACCATAATATCCGTCGTTATTCCGATGTCGGGCATACGCTTGCGCAGTTTGTCGATGATTTGAAGATAATGCGCGCTGTCGTAGCGTCTGTTCATATTTGCAAGCACCTTGTCCGAGCCTGCCTGAACGGGAAGATGCAAATTGTGGCAAACGTGCTTCGAAGTCGCCATAGCGTCGATAATATCGTCGTTGAGGTCCTTCGGGTGCGACGTCATAAAGCGCACGCGGAAATCGCCGTCGATTTTGTCTATTTCGCGCAACAAATTCGCAAAATTCACCTTTTCGTTTGCAACGTCGTTGCCGTACGAGTTGACGTTCTGACCGAGAAGCGTTATCTCTTTATATCCGTTTTCGACGCACTTTTTCACCTCGTCGAGAACGTTTTGCATATCGCGCGAAACCTCTCTGCCTCTTACGTACGGCACTATACAGTACGTGCAGAAGTTGTTGCAACCGTATATGATGTTCACCCACGCGTTGGGATAACTCGTGCGGGTTTGCGGCGTATTTTCGTCGATATCGAGATAATCGGACGGCTGATTTACATCGAAACAGCGGTATTTTTTGTCGCTGCGCTTTTTGATTTTCGCTCTGCCCTCGATGACCTTTTCAATTTCGTCTTTGAGTGCGGAAATGTTACGAGTGCCCAAAACTATATCGACGTACGGGAATCTTTCCTTGATGTCCTCTTTCACGCCGTCTTGTTGCGGCATACAGCCGACGACCGCAAGAATGAGATTCGGATTGCGCTTCTTTTCCGCTTTCGTCACGCCGATATTGCCAAGCGCGCGGCGTTCCGCAGTGTCGCGAATACAACAAGTGTTGAAAACGATTACATCGGGATTTTCGTCTTCGGGACAATCGATATATCCCATTTTTTCGAGAATACCGGCGATTTTTTCGCTTTCGTGAACGTTCATTTGACAGCCGTATGTGTTGATTTTGTAAAACTTCGTCATTTGCATCCTTTATGCTTTTGCGTTTAGCAAGATATTGTCGTTCGATTTGCGTATCTGCAAGCAGAATTTGCTTTGCTCGTACGCGCGCAATACGCGCATTGTATTTATCAAAGGTTTATTATACATAATTTCGGCGGATAAAACAATAATAAATTCAATGAAAAAATCCGAAAAAACGAAAATAGTCGATCCCGAAGTCAAAAAACGCAAAAAACGTAAAATTGCGATTGCGTTATCCGTCTTCTTTCTGCTTCCCGTCGTCGTAGCGTCGGTGACGATAGGCGGATTTTCAATATGGGCGAACACGCAAAAACCGAACAAAGATTTGCTTCCGACCGCAAGCGCAACGCCCGTATTTTTCGATTCGAGCGGCAACGAATTGCCCTACACCGAAGAAAACTACATCGCAATCGAGGATATTCCCGACAATCTCAAAAACGCTTTCGTCGCGCTCGAGGACAAACGTTTTTATTCGCATAAAGGATACGACCCCGTGCGTATGGCGGGTGCGCTCGTAAACAATATAAAATCGGGCGTGCTCAAAGAAGGCGCGTCCACAATCACTCAACAACTCGTCAAAAACACGCACTTGACTCACGAAAAAACCGTCAGTCGCAAACTCAAAGAGATTGCAATCGCAACGAATATCGAAAAGGAATATTCAAAAGACGAGATACTTGCGATGTACCTTTCGGTGATATACTTCGGCAACGGCGCATACGGCGTGAAGCAAGCGGCAAGATTGTATTTCGACAAGAATATTCAAGACCTAACTCTTCCCGAATGCGCAACGCTTGCAGGTATCGTAAAGAATCCTAAAAAATACTCGCCGTTTGCGGCGGAAAACGATTGCGTGGCGAGGCGTAACCTCGTTTTGTCGGTTATGAAAAAAGAGGGATATATTGACGAAAGCACGTATGACAATGCGATAAACGCACCTCTCGAATCAACGAAGAATCAGCAAGAAAGCGGCAATTTAAACAAACGAATTTACGATTTATATATAAAATCGGCGATCGAGGAAGTTTGTCAAAAACTCGATATAACAAAGTACGAATTGTCAAACAGCGGACTTAAAATTTACCTCAACGTCGATTCGAAAATACAAAAGAAAATCGCAAAAATCGGAAGCGACAAAAGTCTGTATTCAACCGACGAAATCGACGGTGCGATTATGATTTTGGACAACGGAACGCATACGGTTTCGGCGTATTGGTCGAATCTTGCCTACAACGTCAAAAGACAGGCGGGTTCGTCGCTTAAACCCATTGCGGTTTACGCCCCCGCTATCGATAAAAATGCGATAACCCTTGCAACGCCAATCGTTGACGAAAAAGTTGTTTTCGGCGATTATTCACCGTCGAATTACGGCGGAAAATACTACGGCGATACGACGATACGCCAAGCAATCAAAAAATCCATGAACAGCGTTAGCGTCAAAACTCTCGATTATATCGGCGTGGATACGAGCATTGAATATCTCGAAAAACTCGGCATAAATACGTCCGAAAACGATAAAAACTACGCCCTTTCCCTCGGAGCCATCTCAAACGGCGTGGGAATAAAGCAAATTGCCGACGCATACGCAACGTTTGCAAACGGCGGTATCTACCAAGGCGCAAGTTTCGTAAACTACGTTGTAAAAGACGATCGGAAAATACTGTCGTCGCCAAGCATATCGCAAAATCGAGTTTTCAAAGAGTCCACTTGCGACCAGATCAATTCCGCTCTTTCCGATACGGTTAAAGACGGCACGGCAATAACGCTATTGGCGTTAAACTTCGAAGTTTGCGCCAAAACGGGCACTGCCGAGCGTAACGACGGCAAAAACAGCGACGCTTGGAGCGCAAGTTACAACGACCAATATACTGTCGTTGTATGGCACGGCTCTGACGACGGTATGAGCGAAAAAGGCGGTGGATTTGCAACAAAACAATGCCTCGAATTGTGGAAGACGCTCGATTCGTGTCGCGTCATAAGCAAGCAAATGGAAAAGAGCGATTCCACTTTTACGCTCGACGTCGATTTGTACGCCACTAAACGCAACAAAAGCGTAACGATTGCAAGTGAAAATACCCCATTAGAATATCGAAAAAGCGAAATATTTTCAAACGAGCAAATTTACCCGATGTCGTCTTGCTTCGATTGCGTTTCGCAAGACAAAGCGGACTTCGAGGCAAAATATATTGACGGCAAAGTCACGATAACTCTGCCCTGCGAGGAAATCTACACCTACAAAATCACAAAACTCGACGTTTTCGGCGAAACGATAATATCGCAAATTGACGGCACAACCGCAAACGGAATTATAACCGTTTTCGATACGCCGTATACGTTTTCGGACATCGTTCGCTACAAAGTCGAGTGTTTCGTCACGTCAAATCCGTCTGCAACCGCATATGCCGAAAAAGAAGTATTTATAGATGGCGAATTCAATTTAAGTGCGTAGTAAACAATGCTTTGGCATATGAAGCACATTTGCAATTATGACAAAATTAACTATATTTTGAATGACAGAATAAGAAAGCGACTCCCATATCGGGGTTTATTCCGAAGGTGTGGGTGCCGCTTTCAATATCAGCATATGCAAGTATTTAGATAAGTCAACAAAAAAATGTCGGGATATTATCGAAAAAATCAAAGAATTTCGATTCCTTCGACGGCTTTTGCAACCAAACCGTCAATATCCATTGCTTTTTCCGCTTCTCTCACCTTTTCGAGTTTGGGGTGAATTACGGGGTTTTTCGGCAAGAAAATCGTGCAACAATCCTCAAACGGCTCAATCGACGTTTCGTAAGTGCCGATTTTGCGCGCGAGATTCATCGTTTCTTCTTTGTCGAACGCAATGAGCGGTCTGAAAACGGGCAAACTTGCACAATCTTCCGTTGAAGTCATACTCTCAACGGTTTGCGAAGCGACTTGTCCGAGGCTTTCGCCCGTTATCAACGCTTTACATTCCGCTTGCTTTGCGACAATCGACGCTATGCGCATCATAAATCTACGCATAATGGTTATCATAAATTCCGCAGGGCAAACTCTGTGAATTTCCATTTGGATTTCGGTGAACGGAACGACGTAAAGTTTGACGTCGGTTGCGTATTTTTCGACGATATTGCGAAGTTCAACCACCTTTTCTTTGGCTTTTTCGGACGTGTACGGCGGCGAGCAGAAATGGATTGCGCAAAGTTTCATACCGCGTTTTGCCATCATATATGCCGCAACCGGCGAATCGATTCCGCCCGAGAGCAACATAAGTCCTTTGCTCGAACAACCGACGGGAAGTCCGCCCGCGCCCTGAATTACGTCGCTATATACGAACGAATAGCCGTTTTCGCGCATATCCACCAAGAAATCGTAATCAAATTCTTTCAAATCAACCTTAAACGAAGTGTTTGCAAGCACCACACCGCCGAGTTTTGCGGCAATCTCGTAGGATGCGAGCGGTATACGCTTGTCGGCGCGTTTGACCGTGACTCTGAATTTCGGCGCTTTGAGCAAAGTTTCCTCGTGCGTTTTGATTGCAAGTTGCTTTATGCACTCTCTTACGTCGCAAAAATCCTCGTTTGCTTTTGTTTCAACCTTGTATGCCACCGAAAACGAGTAAATTCCAAACACTTTTTTCAATCTGTCCACAAACTCGAACTCGTCGTCGACATCGAAGTTTTCGACAAAATATCTACCTTGCGAGCGCGCAAAGTCGAATTTCAAACCCGAAAGTGCTTGCTTTATGTTCTTTATAAGCAAACTTTCAAAATAATCGCGGTTTTTGCCTTTGAGGAATATTTCCCCGTATCTGATGATAATTACTTTTTCCATAGCCGTTCCGTAGTATATTTTCGATTTTATATAAGTCTTTCAGACTTAAAATCAAACTCTCTTGTAAGCGGTGAGTTTTTCGAGGCTGTTTTTTATAGTCGACACGATATAATCGATGTTGTTTATATCGTTTTCATACGACGTGCTGAATCTTATGATTCCGTCTTTATGGCTTTCGTCAAGTCCGAGTAAGCCTTTGAATCTCGATTCGTGGTGCGACGAACACGCCGAACCGATTCCAACCAATATGCCGTAATTTTCTATGTCGTGCAACAAAACTTCGCCTCTTACGTCCTTAAAAGCAACCGTCAATATGTTAGGCGCGAAGTTCTCTTTGGGCGACACAATCTCGATTTCGTCAATAGATTCGGTGAGTTTTGCCATCAACTGTTCTCTAAAAATCGTTTTTTTAGAATAGTCAACATCGAAATTATCAAGACAAATCTTCACCGCTTGCGCAAATCCGATTATCGCCGGCACATTTTCCGTTCCCGAACGGAAGCCTCTTTCCTGTCCACCGCCATAGATAAGCGGCTTTATTGAAACGCCTTTTTTGACGAACAATGCCCCGATCCCTTTCGGTCCGTGAATCTTGTGCGCGGAAATCGTATATAAATCCACGTCGAGCGCGCGCAAATTTACTTTGATTTTTCCAAACGCTTGCACACCGTCCGAATGGAACACTGCTTTCGGACAATGCTTTCTCGTAAGGCGCACGAGTTTTGCGATGTCGTTTACCGCCCCCGTTTCGTTGCTCACGTGCATAATCGAAACGAGCGAAACGCTTTCGTCGAGCAGTTTTTCAAATTCTTCGACGTTTATCGAACCGTCTTTATTTATGGGCGCAAATTTGACGTCGAAACCTTGTCCCGCAAGTTGATTGGCACTGTTTATAATCGCGTCGTGTTCGCCCTCGCCGACGATAATTCTGCTTCCTTTGGGTTTTCTCGTGCAGAACAATGCTGTATTGTCCGCTTCGCTTCCGCCCGAAAGGAAATACAACTCGCCGTCGGGTGCTTTGAGGGCGGATTTTATGCTTTCTCTTGCGTTTTTGATTTTGACGGACAATGCGACTGACGGTTTGTAAAGCGCGGACGGATTGAAAAAATCTTCCATGCTCTCTTTGCGTATGGTTTCGGCAACTTCGGGATAAATCCTCGTAGTTGCGGCATTGTCAAGATATATCAGTTTGTCCATATTCGTTTTCGGATTGCCGATTTTATAGTTTCGCTATTATTTATTCTTGTTTTCGTCGCTGTTTGCTATTCCTTTTATCAGAAGCACCAGATAATTGTCGGGCGCAAACAAAAGTCGTTTTTTCTCGTTTTCGACTTTGAACACGATTTGCCATACGCCGCTCTCGTACGCTTTCGACGCACAGAGTAAATCGGATTTTTCGTCGTATACGTCGTTCATTATCTCGAAGCCGCAAACGTCTTTCCAAAGCAAATCGAGATACACTCTTTGTCTGTTCACGACGTCTTTCTCGATAACTTTCAATCTTGACGGCGAAAACTCGTAGATATACTCTTTTGCGGTTTTGTTGTAAAAGTGTATGCAGACCGCGCCGCCAACGAGCAACGTCGCAAAACCGAACATAAAATACCAACTGTAAAACGCCGAAATCAGTATGAATCCGAGCGAGGCGAGAATCATAGTTATACCCGCCCATTGCAGTTGGCGCATTTTTTGCGACACTTCTACGTCGATTGTTTGCGAATAGTGGTCGGTCATATCACTTCACCTTGAAATAGTCGTCTTTTTTGACTTTCGTCGTAAGTTTTCCAAAGGAAACGACCGCTTCGCCGCGTTGATTTACGGACGCGAGTTTGCCTCTCTTTTGCAAGGATTTGACAAAGACGTTATCGCCGATTTTCAAAGGGGAATCGTCGGGAACGTCCTCGACGACCGCTTCTTTTTCGTAGTCTGCGGACATATTTTCCAGTTGTTTTTTGAGTTTTCTCGCCTCGAACAAATCCTTGTCCTCAACTTCGGGCTTGTTGAGAATATCCTTTATTTGCGCAAGAATATCGTTTGCCTCTTCAACGCTGTTTTCGATGAGGCGTTTGGTTTCCTTGCGTATGCTTTCGTCGAGTTTTTCACGCTTTTCTTCGATTCGTTTCTTCTCGATTTCGGCGTCTTTCAACGCTTTTGCGGCGTTTTCTCGGTCTATCGACGCTTCGCTCACGAGTTCGGCGGCTTTCACTCTGGTCTTTTCCGCCGCTGTCAAAACGTTGTCGAATTGGCGTTTTTCAACGGATATTTTGCTCTTTGCGTTTTCGATAATCTCGTCCGAAAGTCCGAGTTTCTTTGCAATGGCGAGCGCGTTCGACGAACCTATCGCGCCCATAACGAGTTTGTAGGTCGGACAGAACGTGTTGCTGTCAAATTCCATAGAAGCCGCAACGACGCCCTTCGTCACGAGCGAAAACTCTTTAAGGTCGTTAAAGTGCGACGTGATAAACGCTTTTGCGCCAACTTTGAGCAAGTATTCGGCGATACTGACGGCAAGTGCCGCGCCTTCGCCGGGGTCCGTACCTGCGCCGAGTTCGTCGAACAAAACGAGTGATTTTGACGTGATAACGTTCAAAATTCCAATCGTATTCTTGATATGTGACGAGAACGTAGACAAACTTTGTTCTATGCTCTGCTCGTCGCCGATGTCACTGTACACGCCGTCGAAAACGGAAAGGTTCGCGCTCTTTGCGGGGATAAACAATCCGCTCATTGCCATAATCGTAAACAGACCGACAAGTTTGAGCGTAACGGTTTTTCCGCCCGTATTCGGACCTGTAATCAACAGCATTTTCTCGTCTTTTTCGAGAGCGAGCGAAACGGGAACGACTTTTTTTCCGTCGATAAGCGGATGTCTGCCCGCGCGGATATTGATTATTCCCGCTTCGTTGAGTTCGGGTTTCACCGCCTTATACTCTCTTGCGAGTTGCGCTTTTGCAAACACCATATCCATATCGACAACGGTGTTGTAACTGTAAGTTATGCCGTCCGCGCAACTTTCGATTTGATTTGAAAAACCTCTCAAAATCCTTTCGATTTCGAGTTGTTCGTTGACGAGTTCGACTTTGAGTTCGTTGTTGAGTTCGACGATTTGCATAGGCTCTACGAATAACGTCGAACCCGAAGCGGATTGATCGTGAACGAGTCCGGGGATTGTGCCTTTGCAGTCGCTTTTTACGGGTATGACGTACCTATCGCCGCGCACGGTTATGATGTTGTCTTGAAGATATTTCGAGTATTGCGGCGACGTTATGAAAAGTTGGAGTTTACTTCTTACGTTGTCGTTGAGTTTGCGAATACGAATACGAATCGCGCGCAACTCGTTCGAGGCGTTGTCGGCAACTTCCGTTTCGCTCAAAAACGCGTCGAAAATCTTTTTTTCGAGGGTTTCGTTCTCGAACAGTCCCATTGCCATACCTGCAAGTATCGGGCAATCTTTCACCTTGTCGATAGTGTATTTGAGTCTTCTCGACACGCGAAGCGACCTTCCGACTTTCATAATTTCGGGGATTGCGAGCGTTGCGCCCTTTTTCGCCTTTACGAGAATCTCGCTTATGTCGTCGACTGAGAAATTGGGCGATAAAGAATACTCGAAAAGCACTCTGTCCGCTTCCGATGTTTCGTCGAGAGCGTAGTTTGCATCCGCGATTTTCTCGAACGGGACAAGCGACTTTGCCTTATCTTTTCCGCCTTGCGATTGCGCAAACGAGGCAAGTTTGTCGAGAATTTTGGGATATTCGAGCGTATTCAAACTCTTTTGGTCAAACATAACTTCACTTATATTTCGTTATCTGCCGCAAAAACCGACGAAGCGTGGCGTTTCGTCGATTTGCGATTTTATATGGATTATCTGATTTTTGCGCCGACTTTGCGTTTGAGTGCGGACAAAATCTTTGCCATTTCGGCGGCGATTTCGTCGTCGGTGAGCGTACGTTCGAGCGATGAGAAAGCAAAACTCATCGCAACGCTCTTTTTATTCTTACCGATTTGTTCGCTCTTGTATTCGTCGAACACTTTAACGTCGGTGAGAAATTTGATTTTCGCGCCTTTGACCGCGTCGACAATGTCTTGCGCAAGCACACTCTCGTCAACGACGACTGCGAGGTCGCGGTCGATATTCGGGAATTTTCCGAACGGAGCGCATTTGCTCTTTTCAAGGCTTTCGCCGTTGAAAATGCCGTCAATCGAGATTTCCGCAACGTAGATTCTCGTGTTGTCAACGCCGTAGTTCTTTTGAACGTCGGGATGCAATTCGCCCAGATACCCCACGCTTTTGCCTTTTACGAACGCTTCCGCGCTTCTGCCCGGGTGCAAGAACGGCTTGTTTGCCCTTGCGTACTTGACGTCGATATGCAACGCTCTGAACACTTGTTCGATTGCGCCTTTAAGTTCGAAATAATCCGCGCCGTCGCCGTATTCGCCTATGCAAAGTCTGCATTCTTCGTTCGGCAATTCTTCGAGCGGAAGGCTCTTTGGCAAGTATACGTTCGCAACCTCGAAAAGTCTTGCGCTCTTGTTGAAATGGGTTGTGTTGTATACGAGCGTTTCAATCATACTGTGCGTAAGCGTCGTGCGCATAACACTGAGTGCTTCGCCGAGCGGATTTTTGAGCCGAATTGCGTTTCTTGCCTCGTCGTTCTCGTCGAGATTTAATAGCGTTGCGAATTTGGGCGACGTGAACGAGTACGTCACGCTTTCCATCAGTCCGCACGCGCGCAAGGTGTCTTTCACGACGTTCACAAACTTGTTTTTGTCGGGAAGTCCGCCCTCTGCGAGTCCGGCAAACTCGAACAACGTCGGTTTGATATGCGAATATCCGTAAACGCGGATAAATTCTTCTGCGATGTCGTTCACGCCGACGATGTCTTCTCTGTCCTCTTTTACGAGTGCGACGAGAGTTTTTCCGTCCTCTCTGACCTCGATTCCGAGACGAGCAAGTATGGAAATAAGCGTGTTTTTAGGCACTTTGCAGCCGAGAATTTCTTGTATTTTCTTGGTTGTGAACGGAATTTCTCTTAGGGATTGATAATCCACTTTCACGTCGATAAGACCGTCTACGATGTCGCCCGAGCCGCTTTGATACACGAGGGTCAAAGCACGTTTGATTCCGTATTCTTGCGAAGCGAAATCTATGCCCTTTTCAAATCTTGCCGAACTGTCCGAGCGCAGATTGAGCGCGCGAGAGGTACGGCGCACGTTGTCGCGAGCAAACTTTGCCGCCTCGAAAACGACTTCGTTCGTATCGTCTTGAATACCGCTGTTTGCGCCGCCCATAACGCCTGCCACCGCAACCGGTCTGTCGCTGTCGCAGATGACGAGCATACTCGGATTGAGTTTGTTTTCTTTACCGTCGAGAGTGACGATAACCTCGCCGTCTTTTGCGTTGCGCACGACGATTTTGTCGCCCGTGAGTTCTCTCTTATCAAACGAGTGCATGGGTTGACCGATTTCGATGAGAACGTAGTTGGTGATGTCGACGATGTTGTTTATCGGACGAATACCCACCGCTCTCAATCTCGATTTTATCTTTTGCGAGGACGGGAAAATCTTGATATTCTTCACGCCTGCCGCCATATATCTTGGGCAAAGTTCCTGATTTTGAACGTCGACGCTGACCATATCGGTGACTTTTGCGCCGCAAGAGCAAACTTTATAGTCGATGACGGGTTCTCTGCAATCGGTGTTGAGCGCGACTGCGACTTCTTTTGCCATTTTGTAAATGCTGTTGCAGTCGGGACGATTTGCAGTGACGCTCACGTCAAGGATAATATCGTCGTAGCCGAGTGCTTTGAGCGCGTTTTGACCGAGCGTCGTGCCCTCTTCAAAGCGAATGATGTCGCCCGTCTTTTGATTTTGCGCGTCGTCTTCGGTTACGCCGACTTCTTCGAGACCGCAAAGCATACCCTCGCTGACAACGCCTCTGAGTTCGCCCTTTTTGATGTCGTGACCGTCGGCAAGGTGCGCACCGTCAAGCGCGACCGCAATGGTTTCGCCGCCCTCTACGGGAACGTTGGTTACGACTTGAATGGTCTTTGAACCGATATCGATTTGAGTTACGCGCAAACGGTCGGCGTTGGGATGTTTTTCAACCTTGACGATTTTTCCGACGACGACGTTTGTCGCTTGTTTTTCTTGATAAATAATATCTTCCACTTCAAAACCGATACCGACGAGTTTTTTTGCGAGAGTCGGGATTGAAACGTTGATGTCCACGTAATCTTTAAGCCAGGAAATAGGAACTAACATATTCGCACCTCAGTTGAATTGTTTGAGAAAACGCACGTCGTTTTCGTAGAGCATTTTGATGTTGGGAATGCCGTATTTAATCATAGCGATACGGTCGATACCGAATCCGAACGCAAAGCCGCTGTAAACGCTGCTGTCTATTCCGCACATATCGAGAACGTGCGGATTGACGATACCTGCGCCGAGAATCTCGACCCAACCGGTGCCCTTGCAGACTCTGCAACCTTTTCCGTGGCACATAGAGCAAGTGACGTCAACCTCGACGGACGGCTCTGTGAACGGGAAATACGACGGGCGAAGTCTGACTTTAGTATCTTTCGAGAAGAGTTTTTCCGCAAACGTTTGCAAGCAACCTTGCAAATCGCCCATAGTGATGTGTTTGTCGATTGCAAGTCCCTCGAACTGATTGAAAATCGGGCTGTGGGACGCGTCGTCATCGCTTCTATACACCTTACCGGGTGAAATTATACGGATAGGCGGCTCGCCCGCTTGCATAACGCGCGCCTGAACAGCGGATGTTTGCGTGCGAAGCACGATGTTGTCATTGATATAGAAAGTGTCCTGCATATCGCGTGCGGGATGGTCTTTAGGCACGTTGAGAAGTTGAAAATTATACAAATCGCTTTCGATTTCGGGTCCTTCCACGACGGAAAACCCCATACCCGAGAAAATATCGATAAGTTCTCTCGTAATGAGTGTGAGAGGATGCAAAGTGCCGAGATTTTCACGATTAGACGGCAAAGTAACGTCGATTTCCTCTGCTTTGAGGCGAGCAAGTTTCTCTTGCTCTACAACTTGTTCGGTCTTTTGGTTGAGCACGGCTTCGACTGCGAAGCGCAATTCGTTGACGAGTTTGCCCATCATCGGACGTTCCTCTTTGGGTACGTTTGCCATATCTCTCATAAGCATAGAGATTTCGCCGCTTTTGCCGAGATATTTGACTCTGACGTCGTTGAGATCTTGCGACGTTTGAGCTTTCTCGATCATTTCGAGAGCGGCGTTTTTGATAGCGTCCATTTTTTCTTTCATAAAAACTCCTAAATTTTCGCACGCGTGGTGCGCGCACGATAAATATCTAAAAAATAATAACAATATTAAAGTAATAAGTCAACAAAATGTGTCCAAACGTTGTCGAAACGTCGAAAAATTGTGTCAAAAATGCCGTCGAGACGTAAAAAATCTTTCAAACCGTACTTAAACATAGAAAAGCATATCGTTTGAAAAAAAGAATGGTTTTTACATTGCCGTTAAATCGCCTAATAAACGTAGCAATTTACTGCACTGACAAAACAACTCATTTCTTCACTATGACGGTGACGTCGAGAGGCTTGTTTGCAAGTCGAATATATTTCGTTCCCTCTATTCTCGTGTTGCCGAGATAAATTTTGGTATCTTCGCCGCGCTTGATGTGCATCGTATGTTTAATTTCGTTGTTTGAAAACACAACGTCCGCGCTGTCGATATTGTCGGGCAAATGCGGCGATATGCGCAATACGTCGCCGAGCGTGGAAATCCCGAAATTCAAATTGTTAAACTTGTATATCGGCTCAAAACTATTCTCAAAATCGACTATTCTTAAAATACTTTTGTTTTCTTTCGTTGATTTTTTATCAAAAAATACTCGCATAAAGAAATCAGAACTCAATGCCGCGCCGAGCATTGCGATGTCTTTTTTGTGGGAAAGAATACATATCGATTTATCGAAAAAATTCACCTTTTTCACTTTACTATGCCCTGCCGACGCGCTTTGCATATACTTTTCAACTCGGATTGAATACATAAACTCGTCAAGGTTTTCCTTTTCGCTCAAACTGCTTGCAAGCGACAAAAAGCCGAACTTTTGATTTTCGGTCGCATTTTCAAAACAATCGAACTTATCGTATATTTCGAGCGGCGTATAGTATCTCGAAAAATCAAAATTCAGCACGGATTCCGCACTGTCGCAAAGCCTCGAATATGTCATATACAATCCGTCGATAACGCCGTCGAGACTCTCTTTGTCCTTCTTTTGATAATTAGATTCGAGCATACAAAGTTCCAAAAACAGTTTTGATTTTGAAAAACTCTTGTATTTTTTGTTTTTGCACGCCGTTCCGTTGTCTTTAACGTACTTTTTTGCAAGATTCATCGCCTTTGCAACAGTATTCAGATTTTCAAAAACGAAATAGATTTTTTCGAGAATAATGTACAAAAACGCTTCTTTCATCGTCGTTATCTCGGCAAAAGTCAGCGTTTTGAGCCTGTTATGCTCGTTTGCAAGCGTTTTGAATCTGTCCTCGACGAAAATCCAGCCCGTAGACGCAAGGCAGAATCTTGCAAGTTCCGCCGCTCTCGGTTTGCCGTTTACACTCGGATTGGCGCAAAGCGCGCTGAAATCTATTTTGCATATTCTATCGACAATCTGCCTGTCCTCGCAAAACGTCGAGAATATCCCCTTATATTTTTTGTTTTTCAACTTGAAAAGCAGCCATTTTATGTGACTTTTGTACTTTTTGTCCTCGATTTCGCTTCCCTTGTCGGGCGATTGAAAATCGAATACGAGAAGTTTCGACTTTTCCTCGTACTCTGCGTTCGTTAGCACGGGAAAATACACCTCTTTGGGATTCTTTTTCAAAATCATATATGCGATGAAAAACACCGTAACGACCAATATCGTCAATACGTACGCCATACGGCGATTATTGCCATATTTTGAACGAAATAGTAATTCTAAATCAACATATTTTCAAATTCGGTTGCAAAATATCGTCATTTGTGCTTTAATTTTAATGCGAGTTAGCCGAACGGTCGCGTGAAATATTGAGGAAAGTCCGAGCATCACAGGGCAAGGGTGCCGGGTAACTCCCGGTGAAGGCGACTTCAAGGACAGTGCAACAGAAAAAAACCGCCGCGTATGCGGTAAGGATGGAAAGGCGAGGTAAGAGCTCACCCGCAATTTGGCGACAATGCGCGATGTAAACCCCACTCGATGCAAGATCGGGAGTACGAAATGTGGCCCGCAAACTCCCCACATCGCTTGAAACGTGCAGAAATGTACGTTGTAGATAGATGACCGTTTAAGACAGAACTCGGCTTACAGACTATCTCGCAAAATGAAAAAAGAAGGCGCAAGAGCCTTCTTTTTTCTTATATTTTTTTATATTTTTTCGATTCATTTGTACTTCGTTTAGTTCTATATATTTGTCGCATTACACGATACGATTTGACGTAATTGCGACTATTGCAACGTTATCCATATTATTTGCATTTCAAATATTGCGGCTGAATTCAGGATTATTTCAAAGAATCTTTGTATCTTTGCGCGTTTGCTTTCATCTCTTTTGCGTGCGGCACGGCGTATATAGAATAGTCGTTTCCGCCAATAAGTCTTGCCACCTCGTCCGTATCGTCTTTTAGCAAATCGACGTGAGTCAAAGTCTTGCCGTTTTCGGTGGACTTCGAGATGAGATAGTGATTGTCCGCCATAGAAGCGAGTGACGGCATATGCGTCACGGCAACGACCTGTCTTGCACGCGAGATATTACACATCTTTTCAGACACGACTTGAGAGATATTGCCCGAAATTCCGGTATCTATCTCGTCAAAAACCATAGTGCCGATGTCGTCCACGCCTGCGAGAATGTTTTTGAACGCAAGCATAAATCTCGACATTTCACCGCCCGAAATTATCTTCGCAAGCGGCTTTAACGGCTCTCCTACGTTTGGCGAAATCATAAACTCCACACTGTCCGCGCCGTTTGCGGATATTTGGTCAACGTCGTCGGTAGTTTCGATTTCGACTTTGAACGTCGAACCGCCCATACCCAAATCGCAAAGTTCTTTCGTGATGTCTTTTTCAAACTTATCTGCGATTTTGCGTCTTTCCTGCGAGAGTTCCTTTGCGCTTGCAAACAACTTTTCGGCGGCAACTTTAATCTCTGTTTCGAGTCTCTCCACTCTTTCGGTTGCGTTCGATAGCGTTTGCGCTTCTTTCGTCGCTTCTTCGTAGAATTTTTGCAAGGATTCGTAACTTCCGCCGTATTTGCGCAAAATCGTGCGCACGACTTCGAGTCTTTCCTCTATCTGCTCTGCCGAGCGCGAATCGAAGTCGAGTTTTTGAAGCATATCCGAAAGAGTCTCGGATATATCCGTAATTTCAACCTTGCAAGAATCCAACCTATCCGCGATAGGCACGATGTTTTCGTCGTATGAAGAAATGGTGTTCAAAAGCGAGTTTGCGTTCTTAATGGACGCGCTCACGCTTTGCGAATCGTATCCGTCCAAAAGGTTTTTCGCACCTTCGAGCGCGGATATGATTTTTTCCATATTGCGAATACGCTTGCGAGCGGAAAGAAGTTCGTCTTCTTCCCCGTCTTTTACGTCCGCTTTTTCGATTTCGTCAATCTGGAATGATAAAATATCGAGTTTTCTCTCTCTTTCGTCGGCGTTTCCGAATCTCAAAAACTCTTTTTTCAGCGACGTGTAATCGTCAAAATTCTTTTCGACTTCGCCCTTTACCGTCGCGATTTTCTTCTCGCCGAGTTTGTCGAGAAGTTTGATATGATTCGTGCTTTTAAGCAGCGATTGATGTTCGTGCTGACCGTGAATATCGACAAGAAGTTCCGTCAAACTTTTAAGTGCGGACAAAGTGGAAATTCTGCCGTTTATTCTACACTCGTTTTTGCCGTCCGCGCTCATTTTTCTGCGCAAAATAAGCACGTCTTCGGCTTCGATTCCCAAATCGTCGAGGCAATCCTTTATCGACGGCGTGAGATAATCCTCGAACACCGCCTCTACGCTTGCCTTGTCCGTACCGAAGCGAATGAGGGATTTGTCCGCGCGCTCGCCCAACACGAAATTGAGCGAGTCGATGATAATCGACTTACCTGCACCCGTTTCGCCGCTCAGAATATTCAAACCGTTTTTGAGTTCGAGTTCGAGTTTATCGATGAGCGCGATATTTTCGATTGAGAGTTGGCAAAGCATAATTCACCGCCTTCGAAAAATGTCAAAAAGCAATTCTTTCGCGATTAATACAGTCTGTTCGCCTCGAGCAAATCTTCGAGACGTCTGCGTATCATATCGACGTGTTCGAGAGAATCCACCGCCACGAAAATCGTGTTGTCGCCCGCAATAACGCCGAGAACTTCGTCGTACGAAAGTTTGTCGATAAGTTCCGCGGCAGGGCCTGCGCTTCCCGTTTCGGTTTTGAGAACGATGAGATTGCCCGTACTCTTTATGGAAACGACCGTGTTTTTGAACATACTCAAAAATTTGTCTGCGGCACTTGCCTCTTTAGTTTGTTGCGCGGTGTATTTGTAATGCCTGCCGTCGCTCGAAAGAGTTTTGATAATGCCCATTTCCTTGATGTCGCGCGACACGGTGGCTTGGGTCACCGAAAAACCTTCGCTGCGAAGGTAATCCACAAGTTCTTCTTGCGTGTCGACGTCGTGTTTTGAAATGATGTCCAAAATTTTGAGTTGTCTGTTTGCTCTCGCCATAATATTTCACCTTATCCTCTGGGATCGACAAGACCCCATCTGTTCATTTTTTGAAGCAATTTCTTGAAGAAATTGTTATCTTTGGTTGCCAAAAACTTTACGTTTCGAGCAGATTTTTCAACGAAAACGCTCTTTTCGCCCTCGATATTCGCAACGTTCTCGCCGTCGGCGCATACGATTGCCTTTTCGTCTTTTGCAAGTCGCAGTTCGATTTTGGATTTCGCGTTCACGACGAGCGGACGGGAATGCAGCGAGTGCGCGCATATGGGGATAATCACAAGTGCGTCCACGTCGGGCGCAAGCACCGGACCGCCTGCCGAAAGCGAATACGCCGTAGAACCCGTCGGCGAAGATACGATTGCGCCGTCGCTGTGATATGAATCCACAAACTTTCCGTCAACGTAAACGCCGATGTAAATCGGGCGCGAAGTCGCGCTTTTAAGCACGATTTCGTTTAACGCTTTGACGCAAAAATCATCGAATCGCACGTCGAGAATTGCTCTTTGTTCGATTTTGCCTTCGATGATTCCGTTTGCAATTTCGCTCGCCGAAGAATTTTTTTCAAACTGGGTCAAAAATCCGAGATTTCCGGTATTTACGCCGGTTACGACGACATCTTCTCTGATGTTTTTCACCGCTTCGAGAACAGTGCCGTCCCCGCCGAAAACAATCAAATTTTTGCAATCGGACGGAATGTTTTTCCCGTCCTCAATCTCGAATACGTCAAATCTTTCGTCTGCTTTAAGAGAAGCGACGATGTCGTTCATTTCCTTGGAATATTCGGCTTTTGTGAAAATTGCGATTTTCGTTTTCATAATCAAGAGCCATTATACAACATCGAAAGTATTTATTCAAGTATAAAACAAAGTTTTATTGAATAATTGCATATTTTCGGCGAGTTTATGCAAAGCGGATTTTTGCGGCGATTTGCAACTTTGCCTCCATCGATTGACATATTTGCTCGCTTTTGTATAATTGAGGTATGTTTAGTTTGGTTTTATCCATATCCGAATTTGCAACAAAACTTGTTGCCGGACTGTCCGGCACTATTTTTGCGTTGCTGATTTTGGGACTCGTTATCGGCGCAAAAAAACGCGTTCCGAAGAACATTAATCCCGACGAACTCAAACGCAAGGCAAAGGACGCGCCCGAAACCGAAAATACGGACAAGAAAGGCAAAAAATCCAAATCCGATAAATCGAAAATCAAAGCGGAATCAATCGAGAATAAACAAGATAAACCCGAAACGACAGCCGAAAACAAATCCGATAACGCCCAAAGCGAAAAGAAAGAAGCGGTCGACAAAAAATAAAAGCAACCTATTATTATCGAAAACAGCAATAAAGCTAATAGCGGCAAATCGAAAAACGACATAAAAACGACGTCTCAAACCGACGTCGTTATTTTTTCATATAGAGCAAATATTCGATGTTTTTATTTTCGTAGCGTATGGGCGAAGTGGACAAATTCAGTATTTTGAAACCGACGTTTCGGGCGTATTCGGTGACATTTTCCACTGCTTTTTTGCGCAATTTTTCGTCGGTTACGATACCGCTTTTATTGAGTGCGGATTTGTCGAGTTCAAATTGCGGTTTTATAAGCACGACAGCCTCGCCGCCCGTTTTGAGCAAATCGAACATAGATTGCAAAACGTACGTCAAAGAAATAAAACTCACATCGCTGCAAAGAAAATCGACTTTTTCAAGGTTATGCGGCAATGCTCTTGCGTTCGCTTTCAAAAATTCGACCTTACCCGTTTCAAGAAGTTTTTTTTCGAGCGCACAGTCGGCGACGTCTACGGCAAGCACGCGCTTTGCGCCGTGACGAAGCAGGCAATCGGTAAATCCGCCGTTCGAGCAACCTATATCCGCGCAGTATTTTCCCCCGACGTCAAGGTTGAAATCGCAAAACGCTTTTTCGAGTTTATACGCGCCTTGCGAAGCGTAATTCTCGTCGTTTACGATTTGCACGTCGTCGCTGTCCGACACGTCTGTCGAGGATTTTGAAACAATTTTTCCGTTCAGAGTCACCCTGCCCGTTTTTATCATATTCTCGGCGTAAGTGCGCGATTTGAGATTGAATTTATCTTGAATGTACTTGTCGATTCTCATAAAATTCAATCCTTGTCCGATTTGTCAGATTGTTCGCTTGCGTGTTTTTTCTCTTGTTGTTTTGCGATTTTGGCTTTCTTTCTAATTTTTCTCTCGTCTTTATTGAAGACGGCGAGAACGCGCGCCACGAACATAACGAAATCGCGCGAATTGTCGATTGCTATTTTTTTCATAAACGCTTTGCCGCCGATTGTCATTGCCGAAACTATTGCGGAAATGACGATAGAAAGCACGATTTGCCACGTTTCGTTCAGCGAAACGGTGATTTTGACAACCAAAGCCGCCGAGCAAGCACCTGAAATAATGCTGAATATATCACCCACTATATCGTTGCAAACGCTGGACACGGTGTCGCTGTTTTTGGTGAGCCAAAGTGCGGTTTTTGCGCCGTACACCTTTCTCGAAGCCATAGAGATTATAGGCGTCGTGTCGCAAGAGGTCACGGCAACGCCGATTGCGTCGAACAATATACCCGACAAAATGAGGAATGCAAGCAAAATTATGACGACTACGAGTTGTTCGGAGTTAGACACGATTTCGCTCAAATACGAGAAAAACGCGGACAAAACAAGGGAAATTATCGTTGCCTTTATCCACCAAAGATTGTGTTTTTTCTTTGACGTTTTCTTCTTTTTGTCTTCCTTTGCCGCGTCCTTTTTGTCCGATTTGTCGCCGTGTTTATTACTTGTCAAGTCGTGTTTCTGACTTGTCGACGCACAAACGATTTTGTCGATGTTCTTGCTTAAATCGGAATCAAAAACTCCGCTGACATTGCCGTCAACGCTTTGATTTTGAGTATCTGACGCGGTATTTTGAATATTAGATAAATTGTCGGCGCCGTCGGAAACGTTGCCCGACGGTGCGTCGCTTTGAGATTTATTATCAGTATGAGTCTGCATATGCACCTCAAAAAAATTCTATGTAATGGTGGCAACGCCTCGGGTAAACCTTGCGCCATAGGTTCGGTAGGTTTTCCCTGACTCAAAACTCGTCGTCGCCGTCCGAGAAGTTTCCTATCATATGAGTCATCTCAACGAGAAACCGAATCGCCACTTAGAGCACACTATAATCCCCGAGTCGCCTCGCAAGAACAGTCTAGAAGATTTCCTTGACAGATTCCGCCCGCCCTTATCTTTTTTTGCAAAGAGGATTTCACAAGGCGATCGCCCGTCGTTGTTGCGCAACGCCGACGAGCGTGGTTCCTTAATCCCTCCAAATCACTCAAAGCAGGCTACACTGTACACAGCGCAGTTGCACCGCATATCAGGTTTAACCCCGGTCAGTAGACGATTTTGCGCGACTACCGAGTCGGGTCTCCACGGAAATTGGGTCGGGTTTCGTATGCCGTTACAAGCCGCCCAAAGTCCTTAACTCCCAGCAACAGCCCCGATTTGGGCAAAAGAAGCCATCACCAGAAACTTCATCGATATGCCCTTCGGCGATATTTTACCCCCGCCTCCGAGTCGGTGGAATCTGACTAGAATACTGCACCACCATTTGATTATATTATACCGAAAATATGAAATATGTCAACTCAACTGTTGAGCGTGACCGAATTTATTGCGTCCAAAAACGCGTTGATTCTGGATTTCGACGTCCTTGTGAGAGCCAAAAGTTCGTTTAAGGAAAGATTTGAAAGGTATTTATCGGCGTATTCCTTTGCGTTCGACAAAATTTGCGCGTTGACTTCGAGCGAAAACATAGGCGTTAATGAGCGACCGCTCTGTTTTACGCCCAAAAAGTCGCCTGCGCCGCGCATTTCGAAGTCCACTTCGGCAAGATATTGACCGTCGTTTGACTTTTCAAGCGTTTGAAGCCTCTCGATTGCCTTTTCGCCTTTGTTTGAGGAATGTAATATGCAATGCGCTTCGCTTCCGTCTCTGCCCACTCTGCCTCGAAGTTGGTGCAACGACGAAAGTCCGAATCTGTCCGCATTCAAAATGAGAATTTCCGTTGCCTTGGTGTCAATGCCTACCTCTATCACGCTCGTTGCTACCAAAAGCCTCGTATTGCCTTGCGAAAACTCGAACATAGCGCGTTCTTTTTCCTCGTTTTTGAGTTTTCCGTGAATGACGGAAACGGCAAAATCATTGAATAGATTGCCGAAATCGCGCATAAAACTCTCAATCGACATAAGGTTGTTGCCCTCTGCGTCGAATATGGACGGACAGACGATAAACGCTTGTTTGCCCTCTTTGAGTTTGCGCACGATAAACTCTACGGACGATTGCAAATCTTCGTATACCGTCGTTTCGACGTTCGTCTGCGCTTCCGCTCGCTTTTCTATGCGTGAAATGGCAATATCCTCGTAAAAAGTTAGTGCCATCGAGCGCGGAATAGGCGTTGCGGTGAGGCTCAACACGTCGCACGCACCCTTTCTTTCCAACTTTGCCCTGTCGTTTACGCCGAATCTGTGTTGCTCGTCTATAACCGCCAAAGCGAGATTTTTGTATTCAACGTCGTCGGACACAAGCGAATTTGTGCCGATAACGCATTGATAATATCCGTTTTTAAGTCCTGCAAGCACGTTCTTTCTCTCGCTTTGCGTGCAAGAACTCGTAAGCAATGCAAATCTTATACCCATTGCCCTTGCCACATTCGCAAACTTTTTTGCGTGTTGAGTTGCAAGTATTTCGGTGGGTGCCATAAGCGCGGCTTGTTTTCCGCCTTTTGCCGCCGCACACATCGCAAAAAATGCAACGGCGGTTTTTCCGCTTCCCACGTCGCCGCTTATTATCCTCGACATATATTCGTTTGAGCGCATATCCGACATAATATCTTCAAACGCTTGCGCTTGCGAGTCTGTCGGGGCGAATGAAAGCGTATTTACATAGTCAACTATTCTAAAATTGTCGAAATTATAAAATACTTTTCTCGATTTTTGAGCGTTATTGCGCAATTTTCGGTATATTGAAAGCACGATTGCAAGGTCGAGCGAAGCAAGAGAATCTATCGCCCTTTCGGCAAGATTTATGCTTGCAGGTCTGTGCGCCGCCTCGAAACACAATGCAAAATCCTTGTTGATTTTGGCAAGACTACCCTCGTACGTTGCGCCTTTCACGCTGTCGAGCGCAGAGTAAACGATATTCTTAAAAGCATTCTGCCCAATCGTCGAGCCGAGCGGATAAAGCGTGTATATGCCGTCGAGTTTTGAAATCTTTTCGATTTTTTCAAGCGAAGGATTTACGACGGTGAGCGAGCCTTGATCGTTTGAAAGCCTCGTGAGCATTCTGTACGACTGCCCGACTGAAAATCCGTCGTGTAAGAACGGCATATTGTAAAACATCGCCTTGAAATATATTCTGTTGTTTGCAAGATTGTCGCTGAATATGACGAAAAAGGACTTCGTTTTCGAGCGAGTCACGCTCGATACGCTCTCCACTCTGCCTTCGAGCAACACGAGTTGCCCCGCCTGCGCGTCGACAACTTTGATAGGACTTTTTAGGTCTATGTACTTGCGAGGCAAAAAAGAAAAGACCTCGAATACGGAATGTATGTCAAGGTCGTTAAGTTTTTTTATCGTTGCGTCACCGACGCCTTTTACATCGCGCAACGAAAGCATTTTATTCTGCGGAAATTATGTAGAAATAATGCGGTTGTCCGCCCGCATAGCAAGCGGTTTCGAGCCAGTCGAATTCTTCCGAAACCTTTTGGACGAGCGCGTTTGCCTCGTCTTCCGATACGTCTTTGCCGTAATAAAGCGTGAGCATATCCTTGTCTTTTGCGATTTTTCTTATCGTATCGAGAGTGGTTTCTTCTATGCTTTGACTCTTTGCGACGATTTTCTTTTCGCAAATGCCGATTATATCGCCTTCTTTAACGGAAAATCTGTTCATACGAGTGGAACGAACGGCGTGCGTAATTTCGGCACAAGTCACGTTTTGCATAGCAACGCACATATTTTCGTAATTATCCTCGGGCGTGGAATCGGAATCGAACGCAAGCGAAGCGGAAATACCTTCGGGCATATTCGTCGTCGGAATGACGTACACTTCGGCTTTTGCGAGTTCTTTTGCCTGATTTGCGGCAAGAATGATGTTAGAATTGTTTGGCAGAACGAAAACGTTTTTCGCTTTTGCGTCATTGATCGCTTTGAGAATGTCGTCGACGCTCGGATTCATAGTCTGACCGCCCTCGACCACGGTATCCACCATCAAATCTTTGAATATGTTTGCCATACCTTCACCCGAGCAAATAGAAATCATAGCGTATTCTTTGAGTTCTTCTTCCTTGTCGGGCTTGTCGTTTGCATGGATTTTGCGGTTTTGTTCGAGCATATTCTCGATTTTCACGCCGTCGAGTTCGCCGAGTCCCAAAGCCGCTTTCAACGCTCTGTCGGGATGATTGGTATGAACGTGAGTCTTCACAAGGTCGGTATCGCCGATGACGAGCACGCAATCGCCGATTGTCATAAGATAATCTCTGTATTTGTTGATTGCTGCCGTCGTAACTTCGTTTTTGAGGTGCGTAATAAAATACTCCGTACAATACTGGAACGTAATATGTTCGTAGTCGTTTTCGAGCGGGTCGAATTCCTCGCTCGGCGCGGCGAGCGGCGCGCTTTCTTCGGTTGCGACTTTACCGCCGCTGATAAGCACGAGTTCCTCGCCGATAAGCGTGCGATACATACCGTCGAACACCGTAACGAGGCCTCTGCCGCCTGCGTCCACGACGCCCGCTTTTTTGAGCACGGGAAGCATATCGGGGGTTCTTTGCAGAATTTCCTCACCCGCGTCTATAACACGTTTAAGGAAGGATTCGAAATCGATTTTTTTGCCTTTAGACGCGATTTGCGCTTCTTCGGCCATTGCTCTGACAACGGTCAGAATCGTGCCTTCTTTGGGCTTCGTAACCGCGCTGTACGCAATTTCCGTACCTTTTTTCAAACACTCTGCGAACGTTTTGGGCGAGAGGTCGGCTTTGCCTTCGAGAGCAACGGCAAACCCTCTGAAAATTTGGGATGAGATAACTCCCGAATTGCCTCTTGCGCCTTTGAGCGCGCCTTTGGAGAATGCGAGCGCGATTTCGTCTATGAGCAAAGAACCGCAAGCGTTTGCTTCTCTCACTGCCGACGCGAGCGTGAGCGACATATTCGTACCGGTATCGCCGTCGGGAACGGGGAATACGTTGAGTTCGTCAACGATTGCTCTGTTCATTTCGAGAGCCTTTGCGCCGCCTTGCAGCATTTCTTTGAATTTTAATCCGTCAATTCTTATCATTTCGTATATACCTATCACACGCGAATGCCCACCACGTTGACGTGAACGCGTTTTACGCGCATACCCGTAAACGTTTCAAGCGAAAACTTGACTGCATCCGCAAGGGACTTTTTGACTGCTTCTATATTCACTCCAAGTTTCAAAACGACAAACAACTCGACATAGATAAGGTCATCCACAGTCTGGACCAGCGCGCCTTTGCCGAGTTGATTTTTTCCGAGAAGTTGGCTTATATTATCGCTGAAACGGCGTGACACCAAATCCACCACGCCATAACAGTCCTGAGCCGAGTGACTTGCGATAATCTGCATAGCCTCATCGCTCACGGAAATTTTGCCAAACTTGTTTGAAGTTGAAAGCGACATATCAATTCCTTTTTCTAAAATATTACTATATAAGATAATTTTTTGCAACTAAAACACAAATTTTATGCAAATCAGTTGCAAAACCTATTTATATTTGTTAGAATATCAATCGTTCAAATTAGGAGGTACAGTATATGTCCAGAGTTTGTAGTGTATGCGGAAAAGGCAGAATGAGCGGCAACGCAGTCAGCCACAGCAACAGAAAGACCAGACGCAGTTGGGCGCCCAACGTTCAAAAAGTCAAAGTCAATACACCGACCGGCGGAGTTGAAGAAACTTACGTTTGCACGCATTGTCTTCGTTCCGGCAAAGTTGACCGTGCGTAATTCCTTCTGAATAATGTAGCAATCAACGTTAGCCTTCCGAAAGGAAGGCGTTTTTTTGTTGTAAAAAACTATGTTTTTCGCTACGGCGAAAACGGATTTTAACTTCTTGTATTCACTTCTTCTCTTTGTCTTTTTTCACAAAGAGTTTAAGGATTGCTTTGACGAATTTAGGCGGATTTACGCAAATGATTTTGTTCATACTTCACCTCGTTTTTTACAAGGTATGAATCTAAAACGCCAAACGTTACAAAGAAAAAACGAACCGCAAAGGATTCGTTTTAATTCAAATATTTCATAACGATTTATATCGCTTATTTGCTGTCTATCGCATTATTATCGCACCGTAAAGCTTATTAGATATGAAGCGATTCTATCGTTTTTTGCGGATTGTCGGACTTAAAAACCGAACTGCCCGCAACCGCTATGTCAACGCCCGCTTCTTTTAGAAGCGCAATGTTTTTCTCGCTTACACCGCCGTCAACTTCGATGAGATACTTATATCCGTGTTTTTCGCGCTCTGTTGCGCCGAGTTTGGCTTTTGCAAGGCAAAGCGGCATAAAACTCTGACCGCCGAACCCTGCCTGAACGGTCATAATTACGAGCATATCGATTTGACTGAGATAGGGCTTTACGACGTCGAAATCGACGTCTGCATTAACCACCAAACCGCACTTTTTGCCCTTTGATTTGATTATATCGAGCGCGCCTTGAACGTCGTCCGACGCGTCGGGGTGAAACGTCACGATGTCCGCCCCCGCGTCGCAAAACTTGCCGACGTACTTTTCGGGCTTGGTTATCATAAGATGAGCGTCGATAGGCAGAGTCGAGTTTTGTCTGAACGCCTTTATCATCGGCATACCGAAAGTTATATTCGGGACGTAAACACCGTCCATAATGTCGGCGTGAATGATGTCCGCGCCCCATTTTTCGATATTCTTGACTTCCGTTGCCATATTGCCGAAATCTGCGGCGAGCATTGACGGTGCAACCAACATAATTTTACCTCTAATTTTTTATACGGATAATACCGTAATATTATTCAAATCTTCCGCAACTGCGGCAATGCCGCAATTTCACCCACGCAAAGCGTGGATATCATCCAAACAAGATTTGGATTTCAACCGAGCGAAGCGAGGATTTCATCCACGCAGTGGATATCGTTTGCGCCTAAAACGCGATTTTCAATCGTATTGCTTCTCTTTTCTCTCGACAAGTTCTTGATAAATGGTCTTGTATCTCTCGTACCTGCCCTCACCTATTTCCTTGCCGACGTGCGCTTTTACCGCGCAATCGGGTTCATCTATATGCGTGCACATATTGAAGCGGCACTCTTTTCTGAACGCTTCCAAATCGTCGAAATAAAGCCTTAGATTTTCGGGCGCAACGTCCACGGTTTCGAGCATCGAAAATCCGCAAGTATCCACAAAATAAGTCGATTCGCCGATATGGAAAATCTCTGTTTTTCTCGTCGTATTTTTACCACGCTTTATTTTTTTTGCAAGTTCGCCCACTTCCAGCAAATCGCAATCGAGAATATTGTTGAGAAGCGAACTCTTACCCACCGCCGATTGTCCCGCAAAACAAGCGGTTTTACCCTTTGCGCAATCCACGATTTTTTTGACGTTTTCGCCCGTTTGCGCGCTACATTCGATTTGCTTTACAATGCCGTCGTATTCGCTCGTATCGATTGCTTTAACGTCGCATTTATTCTTGACGAGCACGGGTTCGATACCCTCGACGAGGCAGTTTACGATAATTTTGTCCACGAGCAGAAAATCGGGTTCGGGCTCTGGGGCAATCACGATAAAGCATACGTCAACGTTTGAAACGTACGGACGGATAAGGCGATTTTTGCGCGGCTCGACGTTTTCGATGACGAAACTATCACGCTCTTTTGCGATTTCAACGTAGTCGCCGACGTAAATCAAGCCGTCATTTTTCAGCCTTTTGCGTGCAAAGCAAACCTTGACGCCCTCGTCGGTGTCAACGAAAAACTTTGAAGCGACCGCTTTTATAACTCTGCCTTTGTACGTTTTCATTCTGCTTTTATGCTTTCGATTTTGCCTTATTTTTCGGATTAAATCCGCATTTTCTATGTTTTATTTTCGATTTGTTTTAGTTGCTATTTATAGCGCTTTTATGCGAAATATAGCATTTATGCGGTTATTTTTCGACGTTTTCGAGGTATCTTCTGCGAAGTTGACCGCACGCGCCCTCTATGTCGTTGCCCAGACTTCTGCGTATTGTCGCCGACACTCCGAGTTTTTCGAGTTTATGCAAAAATTCTTCCGTAGCGTCAACGCTCGGCGCGACGTGATTACGCTCTTTGACCTCGTTGAGCCTTATGAGATTGACGTGCGAGGGAAAGCCTTTCAAGAGCCTTGCGAGTTCTCTTGCGCAAGCATCCGAGTCGTTTTCTCCCTTTATGAGCGTGTACTCGAATATGACTCTGCGCCCCGTCTTGTCGAAATAGTATCTTGCGCTGTCCACGAGTTGTTGGACGGAATACGCTCTGTTTACGGGCATAAGCGCGCTTCGCAAATCGTCGAACGGAGCGTGCAGACTTATCGAAAGCGTGACTTTGTGTCCGCTGTCGGCAAACTTGCGGATTTTGTCGCAAAGCCCCGAAGTGGACAAGGATATATTGCGCTCGCCGATGTTTATTCCGTTTGAATCGCTCACTTTGTCGAGAAATTCAAGCACGTTGTCGTAGTTGTCGAAAGGTTCGCCGCTTCCCATAAGCACGAGATTGGTCACCGCTCTCGACTTTGCGCTGCCGCCGTTATCGCGATTTACGCAAATGACTTGACCGAGCATTTCGGCAGGCGTGAGATTTCTCACGAGTCCGTCGAGGGTCGAAGCGCAGAACGTGCACCCCATACGGCAGCCTATTTGAGTGGACAGACAAAGCGTATCGCCGTAATCGTGCGGCATATACACGCCCTCGATGAGATTGTCGTCCAAAAGCCTGAACAGATACTTTTTCGTGCCCGACTTGCCCGTAAACACTTCGAGAACACTCACGGGATTCGCAACGAAATTCTCTTTGAGACGTTCACGCAAATCTTTTTTGAGCGAGGTCATTTCGTCGAAGTCTTTTCCGTCTTGCAAAAACGAGAAGATTTGCGAAGCGGTATATTTCGGACAATCGGAAACGAGAGAGGCAATTTCCTCTCTGCTAAGTCCGAGCATAACCGTTTTTTGCGCACTTTCGATCATTTTACCCTCTTCAATTTTGCGATAAAGAATCCGTCGTATTCCTCGTGCGGCAAGATTTGAATCGTGCCGTCGTTATTTTTATATTTTCCGCCGTCGATACGGTCGAGTCCGTCAATTTTTTCAAGCGTGAAGCCGTCGTTTTTCGCAAGAAAATCGTTTACGACATCCTCGTTTTCTTCCTTGAAAAGCGTGCAAGTGGAATATACCATTTCCCCGCCGACTTTGAGATATTTTGCGGCGTTCTCGATGATTTTTCGTTGCGTATCGGCAAGTTCTCCGATGCATTTTTCGTCCTTATTCAAGAACACGTCGGGGTGCTTTTTGAATGTCCCCAGACACGAACACGGCGCGTCGCAAAGCACGAAATCGAAAGAATCCTTCCATTCGTCTTTAAGAACGCAAGCGTCGGCTTGAATTGCCTTTACGTTGGGAGTATGCATACGGTTTTTGTACTTTTGAATGAGCGCGACTCTGTGCGGATATAGGTCGCACGCCGTGATTTTGCCGTGCGGACAAATCTCGCTCATATATACCGCTTTTCCGCCCGGTGCGGAACATATATCGAGAACTTGCGCCCCGTCCGTAACGTTCAAAGACTGCACTGCGAGCATACTCGACGGCGATTGAAACGTCACGAGACCTTTGTCGAACAAATGCTTCACGCAATCCGTCGCTTTGACGATATAGCCGCCGACATCGCTCTTTTTGAACTCGACCTTGTTCTTTTTGAGCAAAAATTCGACGTCGCTCGGCGTTGCCATTCGGGTGTTTATGCGGATATGTTCGAGCGTATCGCTTTTTGCGGATATAATCTCGATTGTCTTTTCTTTGCCGTATTGCATAGCGAGTTTATCGCAAAACCATTTCGGTTTCGAGTAGGTCACCGAAAAATAGCAATCGTCACTTTCACTCGGAAGCGTAAACTTGTTGTCCGCTACTTTTTTTAGAACGGCGTTTACAAATCCGCTTGCGCCGCCTTTACCGTTTGATTTTGCGACTTCCACGCACTCGCTGACGATTGCGAATTTAGGCACGTCCGTGAGATTGCAAAGCGCGTACGTCCCGATTTTCAAGAGCGTAAGAACGGATTTTTGCGGTTTTTTCTCGACGAGTTGATTGAGGATATACTCGATTTTCACATTTTCTTCGAGAGTGCCGTACACTAGCCTCGTGGACATATCGCTCACGCGCTCGCCAAGGAACGCCATATTGCTGTACGTTCCCTCTTGAAACACTTTTGATAGTATTTTGTATGCGCTGTCGATATGTTTTCTCATGCGTTCCTTAATGAAGTTTTCGTTTTATCCTTTATACGCGATTAGTGTGCCGTTTCACTCAAATTTAGTGCCGATTTCGACGTTTCTGCCGAGCAAAAATGCGTTGTCGCTCATACGCTTTCCGCCTTCGAGTTGAATCTCCGAAAGTCTGACAACGCCGTCTGCGACCTTTACGAACAATCCATCTTTCGCAGAAGATTTCACGACTTGTCCGAACTCGAAAGAATGGATATTTTCGACGTTACAATCCGATTTTTCGACTTTGAAAACTTTGAGCGTTTTGCCCAAAACGTGCGTAAACGCCGACGGCCACGGCGACATACCTCTAACGAAGCAATCGATTTGACGAGCGGTTTTTGAAAAATCGATATTGCCGTCCTCTTTGCTTATCATCGAGCAATGCGTCGCTTTGCTTTCGTCTTGCGGCACGAACACGGCTTTCCCGCTTTCGACGAGGGAGATTGCCTCGCAAATCGCCTCGCCGCCGAGAATTGCGAGCCTGTCGAACAACTCGCCTGCCGTTTCGTCTTTTCCGATAGGTGTTGCTTTTTCAAGCAAAATATCGCCTGCGTCCACCGCCTTTACCGTGCGCATAACGGTTATTCCGCTCTCATCGTCGCCGTTGATAATCGACCATTGAATGGGCGAAGAACCTCTGTATTTAGGCAAAAGCGAAGCGTGTACGTTGAGTACGCCGAATCTCGGAATCGCCAAAAATCTTTCGCTCAAAATCTGACCGAACGCCGCGGTAACGACGACGTCGGGATTGAGATTTTCGATGTCGCCTATGCCGTCTCTCGACACTTTTTCGTACTGCAAAACGGGTATCGAGAGTTCTTGCGCCTTGACTTTGAGCGCAGAGGGTTTGAGTTGGTAGCCGCGCCCGACGGGCTTGTCGAGACCTGTCACGACTGCGGACACGGGATATACGGAATTAAGTTTTTCAAGCACCGTCGCCGAAAAGTCGGGACTGCCCATAAACACAATTTTCATAAATTATTTCTTTGTTTCTTTTTTTGACTATCTATTCGAGGTTTACGCTTTTTCGTAACGTCATTCAGTCTTGCTCGTCGAGCAGTTGTTTGCACTTCGACGTATACACGATTCCGTCCAAGTGGTCGATTTCGTGACAAAACGCCCTTGCCGTAAAACCTTCGACTTTGTATTTTTGTTCTTTGCCGAACCTGTCGAGAGCGGTGACTTTCACATTCATCGGGCGGGTCACTTCACCGTACTTTTTGGGCACTGACAAACAGCCTTCGAGTCCCGTTTGCTCTCCGCTTTGCGATGTTATGACAGGGTTGACGAGTTCAAAATATCCTTCGTCTGTATCAACCACGCACACGCGTTTCAAAACCGCGACTTGCGGCGCGGCAAGACCTGCGCCGTTTGCGGCTTTTACGGTGTCTTTCATATCGTCGAGCAAAGTCCAAAGTCTTTCGTCGAACTTGTCCACTTCTCTGCATTTTTTCGTCAAAATGGGGTCGGGCACTTTGACAATCAATCTTTTTGCCATACTTTATATCCTTTCGTGTTCAAATCAAACTTTGCGGATTGATTTCGACAAACACGTTGCATTTTTTCGATTTGTTTTGGTCGGCGATTTTGTATATTTCGCCGATAATATTCTCAAATTGTTTCGGCTCTATCCTCATCATCACCTGATAGCGACAAAGACCGTTCATCCGCGTGACGGGCGATTTGCTTGCTCCCAAGTACACGAATTTTCCGCTTTGTGACTGCAGATTTTGAACGGATTTATACACGTTTCTCGCCGCGTCCACGACGTCTTGCTCGTTGACTGACGACAAAAGCACACGAACAACTTTCGTAAAAGGCGGAAATTTCGTAACCATTCTCGTGTTGATTTCCTTTTTCCAGAAGCCTATGTAGTCGTACGTTCTGCCGAAGCGGAAAACGTAATGTTTCGGCGCATAGGTTTGAAGAATGACTCTGCCTTCTTTTTCCGCCCTGCCCGCTCTGCCCGCAACTTGCGTTATGAGTTGGAAGGTGCGCTCGCTCGAGCGATAATCACTAAAATACAGCGCGGCGTCCGCTTCGAGAATACCCACGAGCGTGACGTTGCCGAAGTCGTGACCTTTTGCAATCATTTGCGTGCCGACGAGCACGTCCGCTTCCTTGTTGCCGAACGCGGAAAGAATCTTGAAATAACTGTCCTTTCTCACTGTCGTGTCGTTGTCCATGCGCAAGACTCTGACGTTCGGAATGAGATTTTTCAGTTCTTCCACAACCTTTTCCGTGCCGATTCTGCCTTGTTTTATCTCGTGACTGCCGCAGTTGGGACACTTGGTCAAAGCGTGGTATCTGCGCCCGCAATAGTGACATTTGAGTTCGTTGTCTTCTTTGTGGTAGGTCAGCGAAATGTCGCAATCCTCGCACTTTGCGATATATCCGCATTCCTTACAGCGGATAAACGAAGCAAAGCCTCTGCGATTGAGAAAAAGCATAGCCTGCTCGCCTTTTTCGACTGTTTCTTTAAGTGCGTCTTGCAAAGCAAGAGAAAACAGACTGCGATTGCCTTGTCTGAACTCTGCCGTCATATCCACGATTTCCATTTCGGGAAGTTTGTGTTTGGATATTCTTTCGGGCAGCGATACGAGACCGTACACGCCCTCGGTTGCTTTCAGATAGGTTTCCATATCGGGCGTAGCCGAACCGAGAATAAGCACGCAATCGTTTGCTTTTGCGCGGTATTCCGCAATAGTTTTCGTGTCGTAGCGCGGATTGGATTCTGACAAATAACTCGTGTCGTGTTCCTCGTCGATAATGATTGCGCCTATGTTTTCGAGCGGTGCGAAGATTGCCGACCTTGCGCCTATTGCGATGTGCGCTTTTCCGGTTTTTAGCCTTTTCCACTCGTCGTAGCGTTCGCTTGCGTTAAGTCCGCTGTGAAGTATCGCAACGTCGTCGCCGAATCTTGCGCGGAACAGACCGAGCATTTGCGGCGTAAGCGAGATTTCGGGAACAAGCATAATCGCGGTTTTGCCCTTTTCGATCATACGCTCTATCACGCACTCGTACACTTCGGTTTTTCCGCTTCCCGTAACGCCGTGCAAAAGATACGTTCCTTTTGCGCCGCAAAGCGTTTCCACCGCGCTCGCTTGTTTATCCGTAAGCACGACGTGCTTTTTCTCTCTTTGCAGAGTTTTTAGCGGCGTTGAACGCTCGTGTACGTCGCTTTCGCCGACGACGCCTTTCTCACGCAATCCGTTTATTGCGCTCACGCCGAATTTAGCGTTCAAAAAACTCAAAAACTGTCCGCCGTTAGAGGCAATATAGTCGAGAGCCTCTTGTTGCTTTTCCGCCCTTTTTCCGACGACTTCTTTGAGCTCGGCAAGCGTTCTCGAATCGTCGGCGGTGAGAAATTTCCTCGTATACTCGGGGTCTTTTTCCTCGCGAAGTTGCTGAGGAACAAACAAGCGCAAAACATCGATGTAGCGCAGATTGTACGTCTTGCGCATAAAGTTCATAAGTCCCAACTGTTCGGGACTTATGGGCGAATCGAGATATTGCGCTTTTTTGAGGTCTTGAAATTCCGACTTATCCTTTTTGCCGATGACAAAGCCGATAAGCCTCTTTTTCCCGAATTCGACAACCACTCTGCTGCCTATCGGCACGTCGTCGCCGATATAATCGAAAGTCCTGTCCACGTCACTATTGGAGATGTTGACGATGACTTCCAGAATCATAGAGCAATCACCTTGTCGAGAATAACGTCGGCAAGTTCTCTCTTGCTAACTTTTCCGCTTTCAAACTCGTTGCCGTCGTTGTCGATTATCGTTGCGACGTTGGTATCTACGTCAAATCCCGCGCCATCGACTGTAACGTCGTTTGCGACCACGAGGTCGGCGTGTTTCTTTTTGAGTTTGCCTTTGGCGTTTTCAATCAGATTTTCGGTTTCGGCTGAAAATACGACGAGTTTTCTTTCGTCCTTCTTTTCGCCTAGCGTTTTTGCGATGTCGGGATTTTTGACGAGTTCGAGGGTGAGCGTGTCGCTCTTGACTTTTTGCGAAAACGCGTTTTTCACCTTGTAGTCGGCAGGCGCGGCGGCCATTATGGCAACGTCGCAAGAATCGAACTCTGCGTTGCAAGCGTCGAGCATTTCTTGCGTCGTGGTGACGTGAATTGCTTTTTCGACGCATTTGGGCACGTCAACCTTGACGTTTCCGTACACGAAAACGACGCTTCCGCCTCTGTCCGCAACCGCTTCGGCAAGTGCCTTGCCCATCTTTCCGCTCGAATGATTTGCGATAACTCGCACGCCGTCGATTTTTTCTTCCGTACCTCCCGAGGTGATAAGCACGCGTTTATTTGCGAAATCTTGCACGGGCGTGAGATAGTCGACGATTGCCTTTACAATGTCGCAAGGCTCTGCCATACGCCCTTTTCCGACGTCGCCGCACGCCAAAAGTCCTACCGTCGAATCGCAAAAAAGTGCGCCGCGCTCACGCAAAGTATGCATATTCTTTTGCGTTGCGACGTCCTCGTACATATTGCAATTCATCGCGGGACAAATGAGTTTTTGCGCGTTCGAGGCAAGGTACGTCGTCGTGAGCATATCATCCGCAATGCCCTCTGCAAATTTTGCGATGATGTTTGCCGTCGCGGGAGCAACCACCAAAATATCCGCTTTTTTCGCAAGGGATATATGGTTGATGTCAAATTCCTTGACAGGCTCGAAAGCGTTTGTGACGACGGCGGATTTTGCAAGCGTTTGGAAGGTCAAAGGCGTGACGAACTCGCGGGCGTTGTCTGTCATAATAACGTCCACGTTTGCGCCCAATTTTTTAAGCCTCGACACGATTTCGCACGCTTTGTAAACGGCAATGCCGCCGCTTACGCCCAAAACCACGTTTTTTCCGTACAACATAATAAGCCTCGTTTCAATCGAGATTGAAAAATCGTCGTAATACTTTCCGATTAGTCGCGAACGATTTTGATTTTGTCTTCGTAGATTTCCTTGCAAGCGAGCGAAATGGGTTTCAAACCGCTCTTTTCAAGGTAACTGCTTTCGGTCGTTGCGAGTTCGCGAGCGCGTTTTGCAACTGCGACGGTAAGTGCGTATCTGCACTCTGCGTGTTTGATGAGTTTGTCGATGGGGGGATCGATCATCATAGTTTGTTTCCTCCGATTTGAGTATGTAAATTAGTTTTGTTTTTATGTTTTCGCCCAAAGAGCGAGGTTTTACGATGTTTGTTTTATTGCGTTTAATTGCGCAATATTGCTCTGTTTATTTGAGTTCCGCCCTTCTTTGTTCGAGGTAGTTTACGATTTTGTCGGCGCAAACTTCGGCAACGTCGTTTATCACCACGAAGTCGTAGTAAGGTATACTCTTTCTTTCAAACTCTATTTCGTCAAGGCGTTTTTTCAGAGAATCCGGTGTTTCGCTGCCTCTTCCGATAAGACGTTTTTTGAGTTCTTCGAGGGACGGCGGATTGATGAATATCGTCACGCAATCGGGATACGCCTTTTTGATGTTCATCGCGCCCACGCTGTTGATGTCGAGCAGGACGTCAAAACCTTGATTGCGCTTCGTTTCCACTTCGCATCTGAGAGTGCCGTAGCAGTTTGTGAAAGTGCGGGTGTATTCCACAAATTCGTCGTTGTCGACGCGCTTTACAAACTCGTCCTCGGTGACGAAATAGTAATCCACGCCCTCTTTTTCGCCGTTTCTCGGCTTTCTCGAAGTGCAGGACACCGAAAATCTAAGATTCGGCATCTTTTGAAACATTTTCGATATAACAGTACTTTTACCCACGCCGCTGAATCCCGACACGACGATGAGCAATCCTTTGTTTTGCATAATCGTTTACCTTCCGGATTGAATACTCGTCGTCATTCGACGTTTGCGGCTTGTTCGCGCATTTTTTCTATCTCGTTCTTGATTGCAAGAACTTCCTTTGTGATTCGCATATCGTTTGCTTTCGAGCCGATTGTATTGGTTTCTCGGTTGAACTCTTGCACGAGGAAGTCCATTTTGCGCCCGACGGGCTCTTTTGCCTCGAGAAGCGAGCGCATATTCGCGATATGAGTGGAAAGCCTCGTGATTTCCTCGTCTATCGCGCAATGGTCGGCATAAAGCGCGACTTCGGTTGCGAGGCGTTGCTTGTCGATGAGCGACGGCTCAACCGCTTCGGCGATTCGAGCGTTGAGATTGGCTCTGTAATCCTCTACCACTTTCGGCGCAAACTCTTTGATACGTTCGAGGCAATCTTGGATTGCGTCGAGTTTCCTTGCAATATCGACCTTTTGCGATTGACCCTCTTTTTCGCGCATGGATTTGAGATTATCAAGAGCGAGATTTACCGCTTCGAGAGTCATTTCGCAAAGCAAATCCTCATCTTCGACCGCCTCTTGCCTCGTCACGATGTCACCCACTCTCAAGAGGGTCGAAACCGTCACGTCGTTTTCGAGTCCCGTGCCGTCCGCAAGTTTTTTAACAGCCGCAAGATAGTTGTTTGCGAGTTCGAGATCCACCGTATACGCGCCCTCATCCGTAGACGATTGTTCGTAGGTGAGATAAAGATCGACGTGACCTCTCGATATTGCCGAAGAAACGGCTTTTTTTACCTTGTCCTCGACAAACAAGAAGTTACGAGGAAGTTTGAAATTGCAATCCAAAAACCTGTGATTTACGGTTTTAATTTCAATGGTTATGGTCTTGCCGTCACGTTTTGAAACGCCTTTGCCATATCCTGTCATACTGTGCATATACGCGCATCCGCCTAATAATTTTTTGTTATTATATCATAAAGATTATACAAACACAACAAATTGCGCCAACAATATGATAAAAATAAAAAGGCTATTCAGCCTTTTTAAGTGGAAAAAACAATATTTTTCGAGTTTTATTCGAATTTAGGTTTAATCACAAACCGAGCATACTCTTGAAGCGTTCCTCGTCGATTATTTCGATTCCGAGTTTCTGCGCCTTTTCGAGTTTCGATCCCGCGTCCTCGCCGGCGAGCACGAGATTTACGGTTTTCGACACCGAAGCGGCAACCTCTCCGCCGTTGTCCTCGATTAGTTTCGTCGCCTCGCCTCTCTTGTATGTCGGAAGCGATCCGGTAAGCACGATTCTCATTCCGCTGAACACGCCTTGTTTTTCTTCGGATTCCTCAAAAACGATACCGCTTTCAAGCAGCCGTTTTACAAAATCCGCATTGTTAGAATCACGGAAAAATTCAAAAACGTTGTTGGCAAGCACATCGCCGATGCCGTCAACCGCGCCGAGTTCCGCAACCGTTGCTTTTTGCAGGTTTTCCAGCGTTCCAAACCGCTTAACCAAGTCTTTCGCAGTCTTTTTGCCTATTCCGTCGATTCCGAGTGCAAAAATGAATCTGTCAAGCGTCGTATGCTTCGATTTTTCAATCGCGCCGAGCAAATTGTCAATCTTTTTATCCCCGAATCCTTCGAGCCCGAAAAGGTCGGTCGCTGTGATATTCATCAAATCCACGGCGTCTTCGACGTGCGTTTCGTTGTACAAAAGTTCGGCGGTTTTCTCGCTGAATCCGTCTATGTTCATTGCGTCTTTCGAGGCAAAATGGTCGAGTTTCGATATAATTTGCGGCGCGCAGTTGTCGCCTGTGCAGTATAAAAATGCGCCGACTTCCTTTACAGGTGCGTGGCAAACGGGGCATTCTGTGGGTTTTTCAATGGTTTTGGCATTCGGATTTTCGATTGCAACGCCCATAATTTCGGGGATGACGTCGTTTGAGCGTCTAACAAACACTTTATCCCCTATTTTTACTTTCTTTTTGAGTATGTCTCCGTAGTTGTTGAGGGTTGCTCTCGACACGGTTACGCCGCCTATATCCACGGGTTCGAGTATGGCGATAGGATTGAGTTTCGCGCTTCTCGACACTTGCCACTCTACGTCTTGCAAGGTCGTCGTCATCTCGTCAGCCTTAAACTTGTACGCAACCGCCCATTTCGGAAACTTTTCGGTGAATCCTATTTCCTCTCTCAACCTCACGTCGTCCACTTTGAACACTACGCCGTCGATAAGATAGTCGAGATTTTCGCGTTTTTCGCCCGTATTGTCTGCATATTTCATAGCGGCTTGCGCGTCGGCTGCGATTTCAAAATCGCCTTCGGTTTCAAACCCTTCTTTCTTCAAAAACTCGCGCATTTCCGTTTGAGTTTCAAACGTTTTGTCGCTGTAACCGATATTGTACGCAAAAAATGACAATCCGCGCTGCGCGGTGACTTCGGGATTGAGATTGCGTATTGCGCCCGCCGCGCCGTTTCTTGCGTTTTTGAGCGGCTCGCTTGCGGTCATATTGTATTCGTTGAGCCTCGAAAGGCGCAAAATGCCCTCGCCCTGAATCTCGATTCTGCCCTTATAATCGATGGTTTTCGGCAGTTTTTTTATGGTATTCACCTGCGCCGTAACCACTTCGCCGACAACGCCGTTGCCTCTCGTGGACGCTTTGACGATTTTGCCGTTTTCGTACAAAATATTGAGCGTAAGACCGTCGAATTTGTATTCGCAAGTGAGTTTGGGCAAATATCCGACCGCTTTAACGATACGGTTGCACCACTCGTAAAATTCCTCTTTTGATTGGCACTTGTCAAGGCTGTAAAGGCGCAAAAGGTGCTTTGATTGCTCGAACTTACCTTTGGGCGCGCCGCCTACTCTGTGCGTGGGGCTGGTCGGCAAGGAATACCCTTCTTCTCGTTCGAGGGTTCTCAACTCGTCGTATAGGCGGTCGTACTCGGCGTCCGAAACTACGGGCGCGTCTTCTTCGTAATACAATCTCGCCCACTCGTTGAGAGTTGCGATAAGTTCTTTCATTCTTGCAAGTTTGTCCATAACTTCCTATTTGTTGCCTCGATTTTGAAAGGCATACCCATTCAAACTTAACTTATAATCCGCTTATTGTCAATATAGCAATTTCTGTTATGCGGATTTTTGAGCATCTAACCGCATTGATTTATATTTTGCTTTTACAAATTCGCACTTGTTACGACAGTCGTAAGTTGCGATTTCAAGCCGATTTTTTATCAATCGTTGTCGTTTTTGCCGATGACTTTAAGGTTTGCCGCCGCGATAGCAAGCGAGAATCTCTTTACGCCTAATCCCTTAAAAGCGATTGCCGCAATCTTGTCTTCGCCGTCTCCGCTCGTTTGGATTATAATACCGCGCCCGAACTTGTTGTGCTCGACGATAGTATCCTTTTTGAATTGCGAATAGTCCACGTTCGAGGCTTTTTTCGGCGTTTCGAGAGTGGATTTCGAAAATCCGTTCGACAAATTCTTTTTGAACGCCGACGTTTGCGGATTGTTTGCGCCGAGTTTTATGCGGTCTTTTGTATCGAACGTAGGCGACGTGTAATTTGAATTTGCGTAACGCATAGAGGATTTGAATCCGCTCATTTCGCCAATGAAACGGCTCTTTGGCAAATATTCCATACGTCCGAAACGATAGCGTTGACGAGCATTTAGCACAAACAATTTCTTTCTCGCGCGCGTTATTGCGACGTACATAAGTCGTCTTTCTTCTTCGACGTCACCGGCGGTAATCGCTCTTTGCGTGGGGAAAATGCCGTCTTCGAGCGCAACGAGGAATACGTCGTCGAATTCGAGCCCTTTCACCGCGTGTATTGTGGCAATCGTAACGTAATCGTCGTTGTTCATTTCGTCGGTGTCCGAAACAAGCGCAACCGATTGCATAAAGTCGGATATGCTCGCGCCATCGTTGTCCTGCTCGAATTGTTGAACTGCCGACACGAGTTCTTCGATATTTTCCAGACGGTTTGCGTCGTCGGGGTCTTGACTTTGGGAAAGCGCGGCTTCGAGTCCGCTTCGGCGAATAACGTATTGCACGAATTCAACCGCCTGCATTTGCTTTGAAAACTGCACCAAATCCGTCGCTATTTGCGTAAACGGCGCAAGTTTTTTTGCGGTCGTAGGCGTGAGCCATTCGGGATTTAGAAGCACCGAAAACATAGTCGTAGACTTTGCTTTTGCAACCTCTTGCAACTCCACGACCGCCGTGTTGCCTATACCGCGCTTCGGATAGTTCACCACGCGCAGAATACTGTCGTTGTCGCTTGGATTTATGGCAAGTCGAACGTATGCGAGCGCATCCTTGATTTCCTTGCGTTCGTAGAATCTGAAACCGCCGAAAACCTTGTACGGTATTCCGTGCAAATTAAATTCTTCTTCAAACTGACGAGTCACCGAGTTTGCACGCACCAAAACCGCCATATCCTTATAATTTTCTCCGTTTCTGTGCAGCGTATTTATGGTTCGAGCGACGTTCGTCGCCTCGTCACGGTCGTTGTACGCCTCGTAATATTCGATTGAATCGTCGCCTTTAATTTCACTCCAAAGGGTTTTTTCGTTACGGTTAGAGTTGTTCTTTATGACGTTGTTCGCCGCTTGCAAAATAGACGTCGTACTGCGATAGTTCTGCTCGAGTTTGTAGACCTTTGCGCTCGGAAAATCCTTTGAAAAGTCGAGAATATTCTTGATTTCCGCGCCGCGCCAACTGTATATCGACTGGTCCTCGTCGCCCACGACGAACAAGTTGCCGTTGAGTTTCGATAGCATTTTTACGATGTCGTATTGCAGTTTGTTGGTGTCTTGAAACTCGTCTACGCAGATGTATTTGAATCGTCTTTGATATTTTTCCAAAACGTCCGGACACTCCTTAAAAAGTTGCACGGTTTTGAGAAGCAAATCGTCGAAATCCATACAGTTACAGTTTTTGAGTTCCTGCTCGTATCTCGAATAAATTTGGAAGATATTGTAAGCGTCGTTATCGTCGTTTTTTATCGCGTCGTAATAAACTTCGGGCGACATATCGAGTGTTTTTGCGCGCGAGATATGCCACAGATAATCCCCCTTGTTTTTCGGGTCTGCCTGCGGATAATCCTGCAAAACGCGCTTTACGACTCTCTCGCTTTCGAGGTCGGTGTAAATGGTAAAATCTTTGGAATATCCTATTCTATCCGCGTCGAATCGCAAAATACGCGCGCACATCGAGTGGAATGTGCTCGTCCACACACTCTGCGAGCCGAGATATTTTTCGATACGCTCTTTCATTTCGTTTGCGGCTTTGTTGGTAAAGGTGATCGCCAAAATATTGTACGGATCGACGCCGTTTTCGATGAGATGGCACACTCTTGCCGTAAGCACGCGAGTTTTTCCGCTTCCCGCGCCTGCGATAACCAAAACCGCGCCTTCGGTGTCGTTGACGGCGGCTAATTGTTGTGGATTGAGATTAAAGTTGTTCATAACGAGCGCCTTTTTGCGACTTTTTTTGCCGCATTTTAACTACAAACACTATACCACATATTGTGGCGTTTATCAATTTTTTCAAGAAAATAGCACAAAAATCCACGAAAAAAATTGTCCGTTTATATTGATTTACTAAATCAAATATGATATTCTATTCATAACTTGGATTATAGAGGGATTTTTTTATACGAAAATTCTTCTGTTTTCCGCGCGGAGGAATTTATTTTTATGGTAAATTTTGATGAAATCGAGTTTCTTGAAAGCGAAATAGTTGACGACGACCCCACCGCCCCCGTCGGTACTTTGGTGCATATAACCGAAGACGACAAAGTCGAACCCGTCGAGCAAAAACAAGCCGTTCAAGTCGTCGAATCCGACGTTCGGAACGAAACTCGCCAAGGCGAAGCAAAAGAAGTCGTCGAAGTCGGCAATTCAGATAACGAACAAAAGGAACTAGCGCAAACCGTAACGACGGACGTTCAAGACGAACCGCAAGCCGAACAAACCGCTCAGTCCGAAGAAACGGTCACCGAAACTTATCAACCCGAAGCGGTCGAGCAAGCGGAAGAAGTAGAAGATACAACCGATGTTTCAACCGAGGAAACCTTGCAAGTCGCAGACGAATCGACAGAAACCGTCGAAACGGAATCCGTAAACGAAGTCGCAGACGAAACGGCGGTAGAAACGACCGAAGAACCGCAAGAAGTCACGCCGCAAGCCGAAATTACAGAAGAGGCGCAAAACATCGAAGATTCTTCCGAAGAAACCGCACCCGTTGAAGATAAGACTGCGGTAGAGAACGCAGTCGTAGAAGAATCCGCGCAAGAAAGCCAAAACGTCGAAGCGGCGCAAGACGAACAACCCGAAGAACAAAAAACCGTTCAAAAGGCAAAAAAACCGAGAAAACCCGCGCAAAAGAAAGAAGCCGCTCCCGTCGTCGTCAACGACGAGGAACACAAGACTTCCCTCAACCTCAAAAACGGCAAGTCCGTAAACGACGAATTGTTCGGAACGAGTTTCGAGATGGAACAACCCGCAAAGGCAAAAATCGTATCCACCAAGAAGAAACAAGAAAAGGCGGAAGATTTGTGGGCGGTTGCAGCCGTTGCAAACCCCAAGAAGGAAACCGCACCCGTAAAGGAAGAAGCGAAAGTCGAAGCGAAACCTGTCAAAACGGCTGCAAAGAAAGCGACGACAAAGACCGCAGAATCCGCGCCAAAAGCAGAAAACGAGGACGTCAAACCCGCGCCCAAGAAAACCGCTTCCAAAAAGTCAACAAAAGTTGAGAATATAAACACGTCTACGGAGGAAAAGAAAGTGGCAAAGACTACGAAAGAAGTCGCAACGGAAGAAAAACCCGTGAAAGCGAGCAAGGCAACAAAAGAAGTACCCGTAAAGGAAGCACCGGTAAAAGAAGAAGAAAAGGCTCACAAAGCGGAAACCAAAACCGTAAAAGACGATGAAACCGTCATCGTCGAAGGCGAAGGCAAAACTCACGGCAAGTACGTCATCAAAAAGACGGACAAAGGCAACTTCGTTTTCAAACTCTATTCCTCGAATTACAGAGTCGTGGCAATCGGCGCACAAGCCTACACCACTCTCGGTGCGGCAAAAATCGGTATTCAAAGCATAATCAACAACGCAGAGAAAGCACCGGTCGAAAATCAAACCTTGAAGAACTACGAAGTGGAAAAATTCCCCAAATGGGAAATTTATCAAGATAAGAAAGGCGAATATCGTCTTCGCTTGTTTGCAACCAACGGCAACCTTATCGCCACCACCAACGACGGTTACGCCGACATCACGGGCGCAAAGAACGGAATTGCGGCAGTTGCAAGAGCAAACAAAGGCTGCGCAATCGTAAGAAACGACAACCTCTGGTAATAAAATCTGAATAATCAAAAAAGAACGCAATTTTGAAGTGGACTTACTCAACTTCGATTGCGTTCTTTTTTTAATCCTATTATAAAATCTTTTTTCACATATCGAAGAAAGATATGTCGTTTTGCTCGACTTGCTCGGAATTTATATCCTTTACGGCAAGAGTTTTGAGCGCGCCGCTCACCGCTCTCACAACCGCAAGAATCAACAGCATACACGCGCCGAGTATGAGCGTCGTGTCCGTTCCGCATTGCGTAAAATCGTAAATCGCGCCGACGAAGAATATGCCGGCGGCGGCATAGTTGAATCCTTGCGCGACTTTGAGTTGATTTACTGATTTTTTGAGATTTTCAACGCTCTTATTTACCGATTTAAGCGAAATTATTGTGCTTACGAGCGAGAAAACCAATGCGCAAAAGCATATCACGCCGAGCATAATTACAATCACGCCGGCAAGTCCGGTTGCGATTGCACTTGCGCCCGCCCCGATTGCCCCGTCAAGTGTGCCGTCGCTCTCGGACGGGTCGGTGTTCATAAGCACGACGCCTATGACGAAGCACGCAACGGCTACCCCTGCGTATAAAACCGTACCAAGCGCGTCAAGCACTCCCGACGCTATAATCTTCGGTCTTGACTTTGAATATTTCATATTCACCTCTCGACTTGCAAAAGTCTTTGCAAATATTGTGTTTGTCTATTGTTTTGTTCTATCGGTTACGCTTTGCGTTTATGCGTTCGTTTCACCGCTCGTTACGCCTTCGCCTGTTTGTTCACCGCTCGTTTCACCGCCCTCGGTTTCTTCGGGAACGTAGAACTCGAACCACGCTACGCCGTTGCCCCTGAGTTTTCTTTCAACGAATTGAACTTGCCATGTCGTTTCGATTTTGCCGTTCACAAACGTGAAGAAGAACACTCTGCCGCCCGCAATGCAGTACATCATAGTATCGTCCGCATTGTAGTAGAACGTAGTCACGGTGTGAGTTTGCAAATTATCGCCTTCGTAGTTGTCGCCGATATTGAACGCAATCGTGTTATTTTCGGAATCGAAGATTGCCGTTTCGGTGAGTTCTTTTCCTTCCTGCGGTGCTCTTGACTTAAATTCGACAACGCCTTCAACGCCTTTGAGAACGCTCGATTCATGCACTTCGGTGATGACGAAATCGTCGTATGAATATATACCGTTTTCAAAATAGTTGAAATTGAATTCGATTTTGCCCGATTCGTATTTGGTAATCGCAATCGGAATATACACGGACGTTTCGTCGTCGACGGAAACAAGGTAACCGACGTATTTTACGCTGTTGTCGGTCGCATTTTCAACGGTGCTTGTGAAAATCAGTTTCGCGTCAAAGAAGTCGAGTAAGCCGATATTGAGATACATATTCACCGTGTCTGCGCTTGTAACGTTGACAATCGTATGCAAACTACCGCCGTTGTAATCCATACCGAAATATGTCTTCCCGACCATACCGAGCGAAGCGAAGTTTACGTCCGCGGCAACGAGTTTACTATATTCGCTGTCGTTTTGGACAAGGACGTATGAATCGCCGTCCATTATCGATTGACGAGCGTTGAAACTCTTTACGGTGAGCGTACCGTTATCGTAGATAAGTTCGCCCACGGGCTCGAAATCGGTTGCGGCGTCAATCTTCATACTTGCGTTATCCGTCCACGTACGGTAGTGACCGTACAAATATCTCCCCGTCGCCTCGTCGTATTTGATGTCGTAATCAAAATAAGTCCATCTTCCGAGTAAGTTCGAATTGTTGCACATATGCAGTTCTTGGAACTTAAATTTGCCGTCGCTCGTCTTGTGCACTCTGTGATACTTGCCCAAGTCCGTATTGTAAACGCCGTTTACATTGCTAAGACGAGAACGAGTCAGCAAATAGTTTCCGAGCATACCGTCGGGCAATGAGGTCGGATTGACAATGCTGACGTACTTCAATGTACTTTCGTCATTGTGGTTCAAAACAAGTGAATATCCATTGTTTGGCGCTTCGGTATTGCCGATTTCCGTTCTTTCGAGGATATAGAATTTCGCAGTTTTTTCGACATTCGGACCAAGTTGGGTTTTTTCGAAACAGATTTGGATTGCTTCGGTCGGGAACTGATATACGAAGCAATATTCCGTATCGGTTTCGTAATAATAGCACCTGTTCTTCACGTTCTTTTGGCTGATTAACGCGCTCGCATTATTTATCGAGAACGAAATATATCTGCTGTCGATATTGCCGTTTATGATACTGTCCGACTGCGAATAACCGCCCACGTTCCTGACGTAGGTCACGTCGTTATATGCGCGGAACGTAAATCCGAAGTAGTCGATATGCGGATGTCCGTCATACCATTGCGAGTCGAATCCGTCGTACAAATCGTTATAGAATCGCGTATAATACGTTCCCTTCTTTATAAACGCATTGCCGAGCCAATCTGGCGTTTCTTGAAGTTTTACGAGATCATAGCCTATGAGTTGTCTTAACGGATGATCCAATTCGTTTCTGCCGCCTTGACTGTATTTGGTATTTTGATAGAATTCTTTGAGATAAAGTCTGCCGCCCCTCTCGTTTTCGATAAAGTAAACGTAGCTGAGCGTTTCGGGATACGTCAAAATCTCGACTCTGCTCGTTTCCGTCCTGACAGCGTCCCTTTCGATCGACTCGATAACTCTACGATATTTGTCATAATACAAGCCACGGTATTCGCTCGGAACCGACGTTGCTTGTTTAACCTCGTAATAAACGTTGCCGTTATACATAATCGAGCCGTCGTCACGGAACTCGAATGCGCAATTCAAAGCGTCCGAATCGCAATAAACGTTTCCGACAAGACTCATTTCGCTTTCTTTTGTGAATCTTGTTTCTTGCAAGAAGTCGAAATCTTCGAGTATCCTGTAATTGTACGTACGTCTCGTGTGAACGATATTGTTATCATTTGCGTTGAGGACAAAGAGCCCTTTGACGTCTTGGCTTCCGTCGTAAACTTCTGCAAAATACAGCGTATCTTGCGCAAGGAAGTTGCTATCTTGATCTTTGAACGTATAGTAACGTTTTCCGATATACTCGTCGGGAATGGTTACGGTTTTCCGCTTGTAACATTCGTAGCCGTCGATTGCTATTGTCGCTTCACCGTCCTCGTTCGTTACGATAGATGCGGGATAAGTGGCAAAGTAAGTTCCGATAGCGGTCAATTTGCCGCTTGCGTCTTTGTAAAGCGTTGCTTCGTAGCTCGCATTTATATCATTTATATAATGATAGTAAACCTTGTTATCCGAAACAAAGATTCCCTGATAAATCGCGCGGTCAGTCCAAATTACGCGTCCGTATGCGCAACTCAAATCGAGGTCGCCCAAAACTTCGCCGATAGTCGCTTCAATAAGATCGGACGTCGAATACTGCGCTTCGCTGACAAACTGAAAATAGTTTTCATCGACCTTAGCAATGAGCTTGAATGTCGAATCGTTCCTCGCGTATTTCTTGCCGTCTATCGTCACAACTTGATATTCGACGTTATCGTATTTCAGTTTACCGTCTTTGTTAAGCACGACCGAATCGCCGTTATTGCGATACGTTCCGTTGAAGTCAAAAGACACGTCTTCCATAAGGCAGTATCTTTCAACCGAATCGCCCGAAGAAGAATTGACGGTAATTCTTATTCCTTCGGTTCTGTAATTGTTTTCTTCATTATGCTCAAATGAAAATCTATAATACTTTCCTTTGATTTGAAGCAAGGTATACCCGTTACGCCCGTCAAACACCTTGAAATCGGTTTTAGTAGGATTCGAGCCGAATTTTGTCAAGAATTGACCGTATCTGTCAACGGTTATCATTGACGTGAGTTTTGTCGAAACGAAGTCCGCGCTGACGAAATTGTTGCTCGGCGTATGGAAATAATTGTACAATTTGCTTTCGTAAATTTCATTGAAATATAACGAATCGCCAAAACCGACTTGCTCTTCACCGACGTATACTCTTTTAAGCGTCGTAAAATCGTTTTCGTCAGTCGGCGAGAAATAGCAATAGTCTTTTCCCATCACCCACAACGATTTTCGCACAGGTTTTCCCGTTCCGAGGTCGAAGTTGAAATACACTTTTCCGTCTTGCAAAACGTAAGTGAGGAAAATTATATCGCCCTCGCCGAGAAGCAATCTGTAATCGTCTTTCGATTGAACATATTTTTCGTTCGGAATCTCTGTCGCTTGCTTTATAATGTTATATGCCCTTTCATTGAAACGGAATCTGTCGGGGTCGTTGCCACCCAATCCTTCTACGAAATTGAGGTAAATATATTTTCCGTTGTCATAATAGAACGTGCCGTTGAAATCCTCATAGAACGACTCGCCGAAATCCTCAAACGTATCGACAAATTTATATAAATTGTAAGATACGCCGTCGGCAATTACCGCCGTTTGCGTCAATTCGGCAAAACGATAATCGTCTTGTTTTTCATAGTTACAATAGATACCGTATACGTCTTTACTGTCGCCGAAGTTGTTTCCCGCAACGAGTTTATAGTAAGTATCGTTCATAAAAGAGAACGCCGCTTCCTCGTCCGAAACTCTTACGACTTTCTCGATATAATCGTCGCCTTTTGCCAAAATCGTCGTGTCTTCGTCCTCTTGTTTGACAAAAACTTCCACTTCTTCGGTATAGCCACTGTCAGTATTGGCTCCGTAATGAATCGTAACTTTGTTATCTTCGCCGACAACGACGTATCGATCCGCTTCATACGTCATATACGTTCCGACGTATTCAGAAAGGTCGGTCACTTGCGTGCAATCGCTCATTGCGCCGATAGTCACGGATTCGCTGTAATCGCTATCGGCATATTCCCCGTTATCGTCACGAGCCTTAACTCTAACGACCGTGCCGAAATTGTACGGACCTATTCTTCTGCCCCCGATCACGCTCTCGCCGCCGTCTATTTCACAAACGTACGAAGTGGCGTTATCAACGGATTCCCAATAGACTTGTCTTCCGTCCGTATAGTCGATTTTAATCATCGGCGTATCGAGTTTTTCTTTTGCGGCCTCGTTGTATTTTACAGTATTGCTGAACGCGCTGTCTTCATATTTGTCCGGATTGCCGGAAATCGCCCTTACGCGCAACGAATCGCCTGCTTGCAACTTGTACGAAGTTTCGCCAAATATGCCGCAATCCTCGCCGTTGAGTTCGATTTCGTAGCCATTTGCGTTATCGATCGGCTTCCAATACGCAACCTCGCCGTCAAGCATCAAATACGGCGTGTCAAGAGGCTTAACATTAGAGCCGCCCTGTTCTTGACCACCCTGTCCGCCACCTTGCTCGCCGCCTTGACTTCCTTGTTCGCCTTGACTTCCTTGTTCGCCTTGACTTCCTTGTTCGCCTTGACCGTGCGTCGAGCCCGTGCCAGAATTTTCGCCGCACGCAACCAGTACGCACAGAAGTGCGATAACGGTGATTATCAACAATACTTTTCTAAAACTTTTCATTTTCCGCCCTCGGTTGGCATTTATATTTATATAAATATAACACACATTGCTTAACTTTGTAAATATATTATGTATAAGAAAACGAAAAAGCCCCTTTAATGGCAGTTTTCGACAGTTAAAAATAATATTTCACTATTTTGTTGAAGAAGATGTAAGTCGTTGCTTTGCAACGAAGAGTTCGTGGCGCAGTTGTCAACGGTATTATGCAATGCCGTTGAATATCTTCTTCTCTTTCACTATTTTGTTGAAGAAGACGTAAGTCGTTGCTCTGCAACGAACATCTCTTTGCGCAGCAGGTCTCCTGCCATCGTAAGCAATCCTGCAATGCTTCGCATTTTTGCTTTTCTTATGCTCGCAAACTCGTGTAAACACGGTTGCGAGCATAAGAAAAAAGCAACCCTACGGGTCTCGCAGGATTGCCTTTCGGTGGCGGAGAAGAAGAGATTCGAACTCTTGAACCGCTTTTGACGGTTACGCGATTTCCAGTCGCGCGCCCTCGACCAAACTAGGCGACTTCTCCATAAATTATTTTGGGAAGTCGGGGGTTGGTACGCAAGTACCATTAAACACGACTTCTCCGTATTGTAGAAGGAGCGTGCTTGGTACGCAAGTACCATAAAACACGACTTCTCCATAAGTTATTTTGCAAAGTCGGGGTTTGGTACGCAAGTACCATTAAACACGACTTCTCCAATATAATGTGGTGCGATACAAGTGGGTTGCAGTTGGAAGCCAATGGAAAACAAAACCATTTCCTCCAACTGTTCACGGGGTACTGTTACCCTCAAAACCCAACGTGACGATTATATATCAACAAAGCGGATTTGACAAGCGGTTGAAAGATTTATTTTTGCGATTTTGGCACAATTTTGCAACGTTACGCATAAAAGCGATGACATTGGGGCTCGATTGCTCCATAAAAAGTATTTGCACGATTGCAAAACCAAAAATAGATATTTACATATTTTAATTTATGTGATATTATCGAAACATCAAATTTATAGGAGCAAATATGGGCAACCTACTTGGCGCAACAGCCGACCCTGACCCTCTCAGTAATATCTTATCATCGATTTTTATAGTAATTTTGGTTTTGTTTTCGGGATTTTTCTCGGCAACGGAAACCGCTTTTAGTTCAGTCAACAGGACGAAACTCAAATTGAAAGCGCAAGACGGCAACAAATCCGCTCAGAACGCGCTGAATCTTCTTGACAAATTCGACAAACTGTTATCGACCATACTTGTGGGAAACAACCTTGTCAACATCACGTTGTCGGTTCTTTTCAACAACATCTTCGAAAACGTCATACCCGACGCGACGGTCAGCGGCGTAGTATCCGTCGCAGTATCAACGGTCATCGTTTTGACGTTTGGCGAAATCGCCCCGAAAATGGTCGCAAAGGAAAATTCCGAACGCCTATGTATGGCTTTCGGCTATCCGATACGTGCGATTATGGTGATTCTCTACCCCATTACGATTGTTTTTTCGGGTCTTAAATTCTTGCTCAAAAAGATATTCAAATCTCACGGCGACGACAAGATAACCGAAGAAGAACTGCTCTCTATGGTGGAAGAAGCACAAGAGGACGGCTCTCTCGACTTGCAGGAGAGAGAACTCATATCCAGCGCGATAGAATTTGACGATTGCGAAGTTGCCGACATCCTCGTGCCGAGAGTCAACGTCATAGCCGTGCCGACGAGTATGGCAATGGATAAAATCAAATCGATATTCCTCGAATACAACTATTCGCGCTTGCCCGTGTACAAAGATTCTATCGATCAAATCGTCGGTATGATCCACAACATAGACTTTTTCACTGCTCTCGAAAAAGGCGAAAAGAGCATAAAAAACTACATAACGCCCGTTGCGGTTGCATCCGAGCATATGAAAATATCCGCATTGCTCAAAAGTATGCAACGCCAGAAAGTGCATATGGCTGTCGTCGTCGACGAGTACGGCGGAACGCTCGGCATAGTCACGCTCGAAGACATACTCGAAGAACTCGTGGGCGAGATTTGGGACGAACACGACGAAGTGGTCAACTACTTCACCAAAGTTGACGATGAAAACTATCTCGTGGACGGTCGTGCGAAACTCGACGATTTTTTCAAAGAATTTAACGTAGACGAGGACGAAACGGAAAACTTCGATTCGCAAACGGTCAGCGGCTGGATCATCGAGCAATTCGGCGAGATTCCAAAAAAATCGCAATCTTTCGACTTCAAGAATCTGACCGTCGTCGTAAACAAACTCACAGCGCGCAAAATCATCGAAATAAAAGTGCATATCAACCCCGTGTCCGAGGACGAAAACGAACAAGAACAAAAGTTCAAACTGTTCGACAAACATGACAAATAAGAAGACAAAGATAAAGAAAACAGTAAAGATAAAGATAAAGATAACGACTGATTTCAAATTATAATTCTAATCTTCAATGAAAACGGCAACCGTGCGGTTGCCGTTTTCATTGATTTTTTATATACTTTCGGTAAATTCCGATTCAAGATTGCCTTTCATCCAATTTGTACTTTATTTTTCAAAACAATCTATGAATATTATGCGATTAATGCGGTTAGAATCCGCAAATCATTTCAAACTTCTCACTGTATAGCCTTCTTTGGCAAGTACTCGAAGTTGAAGATTGAGTTGGTCGATAAACTCTTTGTTCGACGTCGTTTTGACAATCATACCGATGAGATTTTCCGTAGCTTCGGCATTGTCTGCGTTCGACAAAATCTTGCGAATACCCCAAGTGCCTTCGAGTTCGCCGGGCGTAAGCAACAATTCTTCCTTTCTCGTGCCGCTCTTTGCAAGGTCGATTGCAGGGAAAATTCTCTTTTCGCTGAGTCTGCGATCGAGGTGTATTTCCATATTGCCCGTGCCCTTGAATTCCTCAAAAATAACGTCGTCCATACGGCTGCCCGTGTCGATAAGCGCGGTTGCGATGATAGTCAGCGAGCCGCCGTTTTCGATGTTTCTTGCCGAGCCGAAGAAGCGTTTGGGGCTATGAAGCGCGCCGGGATCGATACCGCCGGAGAGAGTTCTGCCCGTCGGCGGAATGGTAAGGTTGTATGCACGCGCGAGTCTTGTGAGCGAGTCGAGCAAAATTACGACGTCTTTGCCCATTTCCATGAGTCGTTTTGCTCTTTCCAAAAGCATTTCAGCCGTTTTGGTGTGGTGTTCGGGAAGTTCGTCGAAAGTGGAATATACCACTTCGCCCTTTATCGAGCGTTGCATATCCGTGACTTCTTCCGGACGTTCGTCGATGAGCAAAACTTTGAGTTCGATTTCGGGATAATTCTTCGCAATCGAACTTGCAATCATTTTCAAAAGCGTGGTTTTACCTGCTTTCGGTGGCGAAACGATTATACCTCTTTGACCTTTGCCGATAGGCGAAACGAGGTCGATACAGCGCGTTGCGTATTCTCTTGGCGAAACTTCGAGGCGTATGCGCTCGTTGGGATAGATAGGCACGAGGTCGTCGAAGTTGGGACGTTTGCCCACTTTGTCGGCGTCGATTCCGTTTATCGTCGTAACGCTCACGACTGCGGACGGTCTGCCCTCTTGCACCTTTTTACAAAGCGACGTAACGTAATCTCCCCTACGCAAACCGTATTGTTTGATTTTCATTGCGGAAACGTAGGCGTCCATTTCGTTGAATTCGCCGTTTTTTACGCGCAAAAAGCCGTAGCCGTCGGGATTGATTTCGAGATAACCTTCTCTGATTTGTTCGCTGTCGTCAATCTCGGTGCGTTCAGCGAGAATATTTTCACGAACGGATTGATTTTGAGAGCGGTACGCGTTTTGCCTTTGATTGAAATTTTGATTTCTGTTTTGTTGATATTGATTCTGATTGCGGAACGCGGGTTGGAATTTGGGTTTTTCAAAGCCTCTGGGAAGCGGCGTATCGTTGTTTTGTTCGACTGCGGGAGCCGGCGACGCCGTAAGGACATCGACATAACTACGCTGATTTTTGCTTTCGTTCGGCATTTGTATCGTTTCAGACGGTTCGACGGACTTTTTGGGTCTGCCTCTGCGCGGTGCTTCGGGGGGCGCCATTTCGCCGTTTGTGATTTTGTACACCAAATCGACAAGGTCGGCTTTGTTGAGTTTTGTCGGTGCGCTGACGCCAACTTCTTTTGCGAGGGCGCGCATCTCGAAAATGCTCTTTGCTTCCAACTGTTGTTTCGAGAATTTTTGCATTTATTTCTCCTATATACGAGCCAATGCCCGTAAAAAAATGTATTACGATATTAATGTGTTTGCTTTGGAATTATATTTGTCCGTTGCCGACAAAAGTCGGCAACGGCTTAAAATCGAGTGAAATTATTTCGAAAGTTTGTCAAGAACCAAAACTTTTGTTTCTTCGCCGTCGAAGTCCGCCCTGTCGAACTCAACGGTCGTCGAGTCGGCATAAACGATGTTTTCGTCGTCGAAAAGTGACAAAAACTCATTGACTTTGTCGATGTCGAACTCGCAGTCTTTGGTCTTGTAGTGCATAGGAATCACAACGTCGGGCATAATGCGGTCAACGTATTCCTTTGCTTCCTTTGCGTCTATCGTGTAGTTGCCCCCGACGGGAATGAGCAAGATGTTTACAGGCATAAGGGATTCAACCAAAATCGCGTTGCATTCCTCGCCTATATCACCCATATGGCACACGTCCACTCCGTCCATACGATATTTGAAAATGAGGTTGTCCCCTCTCAAACGTCCCTTCTTGTCGTCGTGATAGGAGCGACTTGCAAGAATGTGTACGCCGCCGATTTCGTATGCGCCGGCTCTGTTGAGAACGGTGGGATCGCCGCCAACTTTCGATACGCAGCAATGATCGTTGTGAGCGTGGGACACCGTTACGATGTCCGCTTCGACGTCGGGCATTTCATATCCGACGTAAGAATGGTAAGGGTCGGTTACAATCTTCGTTCCCGTGCTTTCCTCAAGCAAAAACGACGAGTGACCAAGCCAAGTGATTTTCATTTTTTACTCCTTTTTTCGTCAACCGTTGAGCCTTTCCACAAGTTCGCGAATTTTTTGCGACGGGTCGAGCAAGTTCGCAACGGATTCGTTGACGTTTGCCGCAGCGATTATATACGAGATATACTTCGACAAATCGGCTTCCACAAACCATTCGCATTCTTTGAGTTCGGGAATGCGGTAAGTAAGGTTCGTTGACAACACCGCGTCGAAAATGCCTTCCTCGTAAGCCTTGTTGAATTTTTCCACGCCTTCGGTAAAGAGCGAGAACGTAGCGGCAAGAAATACTTTCTTTGCACCTTTCTCTTTTATCTCTTTTGCGAGTTTGAGAATGGAATCGCCGGTTGCGATCATATCGTCTGCGACAAACACGTTCATCCCCTCGACGCTTGCGCCGATGTATTCGTGCGCGACGATGGGATTGCGCCCGTTGATGATAGTCGAATAATCCCTTCTCTTGTAGAACATACCGAGATCCAGTCCGAGCACCGACGCGTAGAACACGTTTCTCGTCATTGCGCCTTCGTCGGGCGATATGACCATAAGGCTGTCCTTTTGAAGTTTGACGTCGGGAAAACGTCTGGTGAGGCATTTGAGAATCTGATAGTGCGCAAAATAGTTGTCGAATCCCATAAGAGGAACGGAATTTTGCACTCTAGGGTCGTGAGCGTCGAATGTGATGATGTCCGTTACGCCCATACTTTCAAGTTCCTGAAGCATCAGAGCGCAGTCAAGGGATTCTCTTGCGCTTCTTCTATGCTGGCGTCCGCCGTAGAGCATCGGCATAATGACCGTGATACGTGCGGGTTTGCCCGTACAAGCACATATTATGCGTTTGAGGTTTTGAAAATGCTCGTCCGGCGTAAGCGGAATTTCTTTTCCGAAGAAGGGATAAGTTACACCGTGATTGCCCGGGTCGCAGATGATATACAAATCTTTGCCGCGGACGGTTTCGTAGATTATACCTTTTGCGTCGCCGTTTGTGAAACGCGGACAGTCGGATTTGAGGATAAAGGTATCTTTATGCAGTTTTTTTCCGAGATGCGATTCGCTAAACAGCGTGATAAGTCTTTTATCGATGAGTTGTGCAAGTTCTTCCGCGCCGGGTGTAGCGATAAGCGCGATAGGCGCGCTGGGCGTCTCTGTATAGACTGAAAAATCCGGTGTCATTTGTGCCTCCGTAGGTTGTAAAAAAAGTATATCAAATATTTTTCGCCTTGACAATCGATATTAGTCAACAAAAAATAATATTTTAAGATTAAATGTCGAGAATTTCCACGAGTATAGAGTTCATAACCGCCATACCCTCTCTTTTCAACGAAACGTAACCGTCTTTTCGCTCGAAAAATCTTTCGAGTTCGTCGGGAACGCTCGGCATACTCTCGGCTTTCACGCCTTTTTTCGTACGCAATGCGAGCATAATTTCTTCCTCGTATGCGGATTTTTCGTCGAGATTTTCCTCGTATTCGCGGCAGATTTTCGCATAAGATTTTGCACTTTCAACCGCGATTTCATACTTGTCGAGATTCTTGAAATTAGCAAATCGCACTTGATTTTCGAGCGGATTTTTGCCGTCCGAAGTCTTCAAAAACGAGTGCGCGCCTGCGCCGAATCCGAAATAATCCTCTCTCGTCCAATATCCGTAATTATGATAGGAAATTTTGTTTTCTTTTGCGAAATTAGATACCTCGTATCTATCGAAGCCGCACTTTTGCGCCGTATCGTAGGCAACGTCGAACAAATCCTGCGTTTCGTCGTCGTTCGGGACGGATATTTTGCCTTGCTTTATCAACTTTTCGAGCGAAGTGCCTTCTTCTATGCTCAATTCGTACATCGAAAGGTGTCTTACGAGCGGCGCAAGCGTTTCGACTTCCTCTTTTATTCTGTCCGTCGTATCAAAAGGAAGCCCGACGATTAAATCCGCCGATACGTTGTCGAAATAGCGATTTGCAAGTTTTATCTTCTCGATTGCGGTTTTCGAGTCGTGGAGTCTGCTTATCGCCCTCAAATTGTCGTCGAAAAGGCTTTGTACGCCTATACTGATTCTGTTTATGCCCTCTTTTCGATACGTCTCTGATTTTTCCGCGTCCAGACTTTCCGGATTACACTCTATGCTGAACTCTTTTACCATCGACAAATCGAAGTTTTTTGTAAGGTTTTCGCAAAGATTTTCGATTTGACTCACATCAAGCAAACTCGGCGTTCCTCCGCCTATATAAATCGTGTCGATTCTCGCGCCGGAAAACGCTTTGCCTGCAAGTTCGATTTCCCGATTTAATGCGGTTAGATAAGCGAAAATCGCTTGTTTGTCGTGACAAGCGTAGGAGTTGAAATCGCAATATCTGCACTTCGATTTACAGAACGGAATATGGACGTAAATTTGCATTTTTTTGTTTGAAAACCCCGAAAAAATTTGCGTTTTTCGGGGTTTGATTTTATTTGTTGGGGTCGACTTTGAGTATGGAAATAAACGCCTCGCTCGGCACTTCCACACTGCCCACTTTGCGCATACGTTTTTTGCCCTCCTTCTGTTTTTCGAGCAACTTTTTCTTTCTCGTTATGTCGCCGCCGTAGCATTTTGCAAGCACATCTTTGCGCATTGCTTTGACGGTTTCTCTCGCGATGATTTTGCCGCCGACGGTGGCTTGAATGGGTATCTCGAAAAGTTGACGAGGAATGACGTCTTTGAGTTTTTCGGCAATGCCTCTGCCCCTTGCGTATGCGTTGTCTTTATGCACGATTATGGAAAGCGCGTCGCACATATCGCCGTTTATCATCATATCGAGGCGCACAAGGTCGCTCTTTTCGTAGCCGTCCATTTCGTAGTCGAGGGACGCATAACCGCGCGTTCTCGATTTGAGGCTGTCGAAAAAGTCGTAAATGATTTCGTTGAGCGGCATACGATATATGAGTTGAACGCGGGTCGGGTCGATGTAACTCATATCCACGAACACACCTCTCTTGCCCTGACAAAGTTCCATAATCGGTCCGACGTATTCGGGCGGCGTGTAAAGCGTTGCTTTGACAATAGGTTCTTCTATGCTCGCAATCTCGCTGGGGTTTGGCAATGCGGTCGGATTGTCGATTGTGAGTTTTTCGCCGTTTGTCTTGGTGACGATGTACGAAACGCTCGGCGCGGTGGTTATCAAATCGAGGTCGAACTCTCTTTCGAGGCGTTCCTCGATGATTTCCATATGCAAAAGGCCGAGAAAACCGCAACGGAAACCGAATCCGAGCGCGGTGGAAACTTCGGGGTCGAAACTTAATGAGGCGTCGTTGAGTTGCAATTTCAAAAGAGCCTCTTTCAAATCGTCGTATCTTGCGCCGTCCGCAGGGAAAACGCCCGTATACACCATCGGCGTAGCCTTTTTATACCCCGGAAGCGCCTCTTTTGCGGGATTTTGCGCGTTGGTGATCGTATCGCCCACAGCCGTGTCGCTTACGTTCTTTATGCTTGCCGCAATATATCCGACTTCGCCCGAACTAAGCGCGTCGCAAGGGCGCATACCCGGTGAAAAATAACCGACTTCGACAACTTCGAACGTTTTGCCCGACGACATCATTTTTATCGTATCGCCGACCTTTACCGTGCCGTCCATAATGCGCACCATAGAGATTGCGCCGCGATAATTGTCGTAAAAACTGTCGAAAATCAACGCTTTGAGCGGCGCGTCGTCGTCGCCCTTCGGCGCAGGCAGTTTTTCGATTATCTGTTCGATTAGATTGTCGATTCCTATGCCCTCTTTTGCCGATACGAGCGGACAACCGTCGGTGTCGAGTCCTATGATGTCCTCAATTTCCAGTTTCACCGCGTCCACGTCGGCGGAAGCGAGGTCGATTTTGTTGATGACGGGCAATATTTCGAGGTCGTTTTCAAGAGCGAGATAGACGTTTGACAGCGTTTGAGCCTCTACGCCCTGCGTTGCGTCGACAACAAGCAACGCGCCTTCGCAAGCAGCGAGAGAGCGCGAAACTTCGTAGGTGAAGTCAACGTGACCGGGGGTGTCGATAAGGTTGAAGATGTATTCCTCGCCCTTATACTGATAATACAGCCTGCACGTCTGAAGTTTTATGGTAATCCCTCTCTCTTTTTCGATTTCCATATTGTCGAGAAGTTGCTCGGACATTTCGCGCGCGGAAACAGTACCCGTCTTTTCGATGAGTCGGTCGGCAAGCGTACTCTTGCCGTGGTCGATGTGCGCGATTATGGAAAAATTGCGTATGTGTTTCTTGCTCAACTTGCCCTCTGCGTTCTCGAACTTCCGCAATATCGCAAAAATTCGGAATAAATTTTGAAAACTATTGACTTTATTATAATTGAATAATAAAATTTTATCAACAAAATAAAATGATAAAAAAGAGGGTTAAGTATGAATTTTCAATGGCTTTTCGACAGGCCCGTTGCACATCGCGGTTTGCACGACGATCAATATCCCGAAAACAGTATGCCCGCATACGAACAAGCGATTGCGCATAACTTCAACATAGAAATCGACGTTCATGTCACAAAAGACGGCGAGGTGGTCGTTTTCCACGACGACAACCTAAAAAGAGTTTGCGGAATCGACAAACTCGTCAAAGACTGCACCGTGGCGGAACTCAAATCCTATCCCCTTGCAAATTCCGAATATACGATACCCACTTTCAAAGAGTTTCTCGCTCTCGTAGACGGAAAAGTCGGCATACTTTGCGAAATCAAAGGTATCAATCCTTTCAATCATCGTATCGTGAGAGAAACGATAAAGGTTTTGAACGAAGTGGGCTACAAAGGCAACATCGCCCTTCAATCATTCGATTTCGGCGCGGTTTTGTACGCAAAACGCCATTCGGACTACGCCGTTGGCGAACTTTGCACTTGGTGTTCCCCCGACGGAAAGCACAACAGATGGTGGGCAACCGACTTTATGGGCAAACTTTGGATAAACAAAATCACCCGCCCCGACTTCATCGCGTACGACGTTCGCGCGGTTGACAGAAAATTCAAAGAAAACAAGTGGATTGTCAAATGGGGCAAAAAAGTACCTATCCTTATGTGGACGATAAAGTCGCAAGAAACTCTCGAAGACGCAACCAAATACGCAAACAACGTTATCTTCGAGCATATGGACGCGGCGCAAATGAACGACTTGGCGGGAAAGTTTATGACCTTCCGTTGCCTTGAAAAGAATCTGCCCTCGAACAAATAACCCCGACGCAAAAAATAACGCAACTTAAAAATCAAATAAACATTTTCATTGCGTTATTTGTTAGAAAATCGAACAGATAGTTCGTTGACAAGTTAGACAAGCAAGATAGTTAAAATCACAAATTCAATTACAAACGGCACTCTTTCGAGTGCCGTTTTCGTTAAGTTTTGCCGATTCTTATTCGACGTCTTCCTTTTTAAGTTTTGCACCTACTCTCTTGACAAACGCTTTCAAAGTGTTGCCGACTGTTTCGGGCATAGCCTTGATGTCCACAATCTTGGAATTATTCGTAATCGAATAACTTACGTATGCGTAATAACCGATGAGGATAACCGCGAATACGCAGAACGTAATGTAAAACGCTCCCGTCGTTTCAAAGTTGGTGATTGCGCTTGACAACACGCCGCTCTTAACAAATCCGCTTTGGTTCATAAGTTGAGCGTAGTTGAGGAAGCCGAGGAAGGACATTCCGCTTGTGACGAAGTACATTCTCTTGTCGCCGCTGACCATCGTGAAAATGAACGCAAGCGCGATTGCGAGGAACAAGTAGGTGTACGTCACTTTGATTGTGAACACTGCGATAACTGCGAGTGTGAAGGACGCAAGAAGCAAGAGTTCTTGTTTGTTGCGGTTCTTGAAGTAAAGCGAGATGACGTACGCTTCGAGCACCAAGAGGAAGATAATGTTGAGTATATTGACGCTTTGTTGCGAGGACTTGCCGTTCATACCCACCATACCGTAGAGATTGAATGCGTTCTTTACGAAGTAATTGACATTGGTCATTTGACCCATCATCATCTTGAATCCGTAGAAAGCGTCGCCTGCGGCGATTTGGTGAATCGCGCAAGGAATGGTAAGCGCGTAAGCAAGGACGAAGCAAGCGGGCAAACCGAACACGATTTTCGCTCTGTTGGACGTAAACTTCTTCTTGTCGTCGTTATCCTTGATGTACATATACACGAAGTATGCAACCACAATCGGGGCAATCGCCATCGCTCTCAAGTCGAGAACTGCGGCAAGAGTCATAACGAAGTAGGTCGAGATATACTTCTTGTTTATCATAAGAATGAGTGCGCCCACGACAAGAGCAATCAAAAGGCTCTCGAAAGTTGCGCTGTGTCCGCTCACCATAAGCGCGAACGGCAACATTGCGTAAACGGTTGCGTAAACGGTTGCGAGTTTGTTTCCGACTTGCTTTTTGCCGTAGAAATAAATCATTGCGACGACTGCCAAATCCGCAAGTACGTTGATAAGGCGAAGCAAGATTGAAAGCGAAGCGTCGTCCATACCCTGTCCGATAAATCCGAGTACGGACAAGATGTAAATAACGCCCGGCGAATACGTCACCGTCGTGTTTGCGGCAGCCATCTTCTCTGCGAAGTTGAAAACGCCGTTGTTTACGCCGAGATATTTTCTTGCGACGTTGAGCGTATTCGACATTTCACTGCCCATACCGTACATCGTAAGCAAAATCACGAGGCGAAGCGCGGCGGCTGCAAGAAGAATCATAGACACGATAAACGCGTCGCTTTGATACCACTTTTTCGTAAGCACATTGGACTTTCTGTCGGAAACAGCGGTTTTGCCGAAATCGACGAACGCGTCTCTTCTTGCGTACAAGCGTCTGATAATGACGTATGCGCAACAAAGAAGCGCAACGCCGAACAAACTCATAAGCACCGTGAAGCAAATGCCGTTGACGTCGGTGTTGGTGTAAACGGTGGTCGCTTTCTTGAAATTGATAAGCTCGTAACCTTCCGCCACTTCATTGACTCTGGATACGTTCACGTTGTCGAAGTACACCGTGCCTTTGCAGTTGTTCTCCTTCGAACCGAGGCAAAGCGCAATCGTGAGATAGTCGGTGTTCTTGGGTTTGACGTAAAAAGTGCTCGTCACGAATCCGTTGGGGGTCTTTTGAGAGCGCGATACAAACTTGTACTCGACGTTTTCAAGGAAAGATACGTATGCGCCTTGCTTGTTGGAAAGCTCGGAATCGATCCTCATATCGACGGTCACTTTGTAAATCTTGTTGACTTCAACCTTGACGGATTGTTTGAGATAACTGTATCCCGCAGACTTGTTTTCGAGTTTAAGAACATTGTCGTTGCTCTCCGAATCCGAACGTTGAACCCTTGCAAAAGTCACGCTCGAAGAAGACGTAGTCCAGCCATCGAACTTGTTCTCGGACGTAAAGTTTGAAAAATCGCCGTTTGTGACGAGATTTACACCCTCTTGGGACTCAGCGTTGTTGCAAGCCGTAAATGCGAAAAGTGCCAGTACGAATACCAGCACTAATGCACTTATGAAAATTGTTTTTCTTTTCATTGTGATCCTCTAAAAAATCAAGCAAGCGATTAGACTTCTTTAAGTTTTGCCGCTTTGCCGGTTCTTTCTTTCAAGTAATAGAGTTTTGCGCGTCTGACTTTGCCGTGACGAACGACTTGAATGCTGTCGATCTTGGGCGAATGAAGCGGGAACGTTCTTTCAACGCCGACGCCGCACGCGATACGACGAACAACGATTGTTTCGCGGATGCCGCCGTTCTTTCTTGCAATGACGATTCCCTCGTAAGTTTGGATACGTTCTCTCGTACCTTCAACGACTTTGACGTTCACTCTGACGGTGTCGCCGATTGCGATTTCGGGCAAGTTTTGTTTCATACCCTCTTTTTCGATTGTGTCGATAATGTTCATTTTTGACCTCCTGTATTTGCGCGATGTTCACGACAAGCGTCTCTTGTTCGGCGGAACATCCGAGTCACGCGTGTTATATTATCATAAATAAATTTATTAAACAAGCAAAAAAACAATAAATTTTGACATTTAATCAAATTTTTGAATTTTTGCCTTATTTTCACATATTTTCCGCACTTTCGTGCGGTTTTTCGCAACGTTTTTTGCGCCGTTTCGATTGCGTATCGCTTTTTCTGTTACTTGCGCGGATATTTTGCGTCGTTCGCGCAAAAGGCGTTTTCGATATGGCGGATTCCATCGTCGTCGATTGCAACGATGTCGAATCGTACGTTCGTTGCGCTTATGTGCTTTTGCGACAAATACGACTTTGCGGCGGTGACATATCTTCCCGCCTTGTACGCCGTCACCGCTTCTTCCGCAGAGCCGAACTCTTTGCCGTACCTCGTCTTGACTTCCACGAAAACGATTGTCCTTTCGCCCTTTTCGAGAGGCTGAATTTTCAAGAGTTTATGAACCTTTTCGACGAACTTGTTTTTAGCATTTCGCTTGATTAGATTGCCGTTTTCGTCGGTGTAACACTCGCAAATCAAGTCCACCTCGCAATCGCAGTATTTAGCGTTGTTCTCAAGGATTTTATACCCTTCTTTTTCAAGGTAATCGGCGGCGATTTTCTCGCCTACGTCGCCTGCGAATCTTGTGTTCATTTCACAAAGTTTCCTATAAAGGATTTTCTATGAATAGGCGTTGCGCCGTATTCTTTCAACGCGGCGATATGCTTTGCCGTGCCGTAGCCCATATTATGGTCGAAGTCGTACTCGGGATAGACTTTTGCCATTTCTTCCATATATCTGTCTCTCGTCACCTTTGCGACGATGGAAGCGGCGGCAATCGAATACGAGAGTGCGTCGCCGTGAATGATTCCGAACGTCTTGTACGGAATATCGAGTTGAAGCGCGTCGACGATAACCACGTCGGGTTTTACCGAAAGCGACATTATTGCGTCGCGCATACACGCTTTGGTTGCGTTCAATATGTTCATTTCGTCGATTTTTTCGGGCGGATAGGAAACCGTACTCACCGCAATCGCTTTTGACAGTATCGCGTCGAACAACTTTTCGCGTTTGCCCTTGCTCACTTTCTTGCTGTCGTTCACGCCGACTATGAGGTCGTCCAAATCCATAATAACGGCGGTGCAAGTCACAGGGCCTGCAAGCGGTCCTCTGCCCACTTCATCGATACCGCAGATATAGCGATAACCTTTTTCGCGCAGTTGGTTTTCGTACGTCATCAAATCTTTCGGGTCAACCATAATTTTTCCTTCGTATTGCCTTTATATTGCCTTTTCTAATGTGTTTTTTCTAATGTGTATTGAGCGTCTAATGTTCGATTATTTGTCGGAAAGCGTGAGTTTTTTCGGTTTTTCGAGCATAATTTTGCCGAGTTTGCCTTTTCTGAACTCGTCGATTATCATCTTTGCCGTGCGCTCGTAATCGGGTTGATTACCTTTAAGTTTGAAGCCGCGCGACATAGCGATTTGCTCGAAAATATCAATCGTTTGCTCGCTCAAAACGTCGAGATTGTAGCGGGTTTTGAGAGAATCGGGATAAAGAGTTTTCATTTCTCCGATAAAATCGAACGCAAGTTCGCTCACGTCGAGAATATCCTCTCTGATAGAGCCGATATACGCAAGGTGATGCGCGACTTTTTGGTCTTCGAACTTGCCCCAAAGCGTTCCCGGCGTGTCCAAAAAGTCCACGTTGTCGATGGAAAGCCATTGCTTGCCGCGCGTTACCCCGGGTCTATCCCCGGTCACCGCTTTCGCCTTTTTCACCATAGCGTTAATTATCGTCGATTTTCCGCTGTTGGGAACGCCGACAACCATTGCTCTGACGGATATATTTGCGCCTTTTTGCGCGTATTTTTCGATTTTGTCGGCAACGACGCGTTTGAGTCCCGCAACGATTTGCGAACAATCCCCCGACGTGCCTATCGCCTTGACGTACGGTTTTCCCTGCTTTTCAAATTCCTTGCACCACAAATCGAGGTCGCTTTTTTCAACGAGGTCGCACTTGTTGAAAACGTAAAGCACCTTTTTGCCTTGCAAAAGTTTGTTGAAAAGCGGATTGTCGCAAGAATAAACCGCTCTTGCGTCGATGACGTAAATGAGTGCGTCGACAAGACGGAGATTGTCCTCCATCATTCTTATCGCTTTCGTCATATGACCGGGAAACCATTGTATATTCATAGAGTCCTTCTTTTTTGCCTATTATTTCGTTATCGTCGTTGCCGACCGCAACTGACGTTGCAATCGATTTATAATAGTTTAAATTTATTAGCATAAAACGATTATTTTTGGCAAAATCGGTATTCTATCGGCATATTTTACTATAATCGCAATCGATTTGCCGATTTCTTAACGCAAAACGAAAAGCGCAAAACAATGCGTTTTCGCTTTGATTGTTTTTGTTGTAAACTTCAAAAAAAGCCGCCGATTATCGACGGTGTTTTTTCTTCTTTTGGGGCAAATACGCTTTCAAATCCGCATCTTTGAAAAGGTCGGGACGGTTTTTCATCGTGATTTCGAGAGATTTTTCCTCTCGCCACTTCGCAATATCCTTGTGATTGCCGCCGAGCAACACTTCGGGTACGCTTCTGCCTCTGTAAACTTCGGGGCGAGTGTACTGCGGATATTCCAAAAGTCCGTTTGAAAAACTTTCCTCGCTCGTGGATTCGTCCGAGCCTAAAACGCCGTCGATGTATCTTGCAACGGTGTTTATCACCACGAGCGCGGGCAATTCGCCGCCCGTAAGCACGTAATCGCCTATGGACAGTTCCTCGTCGATGCAGATGTCGAGCGCGCGTTGGTCAACGCCCTCGTAATCGCCGCAAAGAATGAGTATTCTGCCCTCTTTTGCAAGGCTTTCAACCTTCTTTTGACAGAGTTTCGTGCCTCTCGGCGACATATAGACGCGCCACGCTTCGTGATTCGGGTCAACCGACTCGATTGCGCTTACGATGGGGTCGGGTGTCATAACCATACCTGCACCGCCACCATATGGCGTATCGTCGGTTTTGAGGTGTTTATCCTGTGAAAAATCGCGTATATTCGTTATTTCAACGCCGAATTTGCCCGAATCGATAGCCTTGCCTAAAAGACTTTGATTCAGAACGGAAAAATATTCGGGAAATATCGTCAATACGTCAAATTTCATATCAGTTGTACACGACCACGCGCGGGAAAATCATATCGTCGAGAACCATCTTGCCGTTTTCGAGGTCGACTTGCTTAATCAAATTGCCGATTGCGGGAAAACTGAGCGATTCCTGACCGTTTTTGACAACGTATACGTCTGCCGAACCGTATTGCAACACGTCGCAAACCTCGCCGATAACTTCACCCGACACTACGACGTCGAGTCCTATCATATCTACGATATAATACTTGCCGTCGGGAAGTTTTGGAAGGTCGTTTCTGTTTGCGGTGATAAGTTTATTTCTCAAAAGTTCGGCTTTTTCGACGGTATCTATGCCCGTAAGAGTGACGTAACCCACCGCGCCTTCGGGCGAGATGTGTTCCACCGCGTATTCGATTCCGTCGATTTTGAGTTTTTTAAGGCGGGAAAACCGTGCGGAATCGGAGGAATATATCTCTATTTTGAGTTCCCCTTTCAAGCCGCGCGGTTTAAGCACCTTGCCTATTGTCAATTCAGATTTCATCTTTTTCTTCGATGACAACATTGTATCTCACGTTGCTCTTCGAACTTGCGGATTTGACGAGCGTGCGGATTGCTTTTGCGATTCTGCCTTGCTTGCCGATAATCTTGCCGATGTCCTTTTTTGCAATCGTGATAACGATGTCGTTTGCATTGTTTCCGTCTCTTTGCTCAACGGTGTAATCGCCGTCGGGAACGAGAGAGGAAACAAGATATTCGACCAGTTCAATCATTGTCGTCACCAATTACTTCTTCTCGACGATGCCTTGAGAAACGAGCAAGCCCATAACCGTATCGGTGGGTTGTGCGCCTTTTGCGAGCCATTCTTTTGCTTTGTCGGCGTCGATGACGATTTGCTTGGGTTCGGAAACGGGGTTATAGATACCGATTTGGTCGATATATTTGCCGTCTCTTGCTTTGCGAGAATCCATTGCAACGATACGATAGAAAGGTGCTTTTGTTGCGCCCATTCTGGTGAGTCTAAGTTTAACCATAATAGTTAATCCTCCATTTGTGATAAGATTTTTATTGATATATTTCTATATTTTTGCGATTTTTAGAATACTTCGTGCGGTTTTTATCAGAACAAGCCTTTAAGTCCTCTCAAACCTTTAAGTCCGCCCTTTTGCATTCTTGCCATCATATCCTTCGTCATTTCAAACTGTTTGAGCAGTTGATTGACTTCTTGAATGGAAGTTCCGCTTCCTTTGGATATGCGTTTCTTTTGCGACGCTTTGATGATTTCGGGATTTCTTCTCTCTTTGGGCGTCATCGATTGAATGATTGCTTTCGTCCTTGCAATCTGCTTTTCATCGATTTGCGCCCCTTGTTTGAGTTTGCCCGAAAAGCCCGGTATCATCGACATCATATCTTGAAGATTGCCCATCTTCTTCATACTGTCGAGTTGTTGCAAGTAGTCCTCGAGGTCAAAAGAATTTTCTTTGAGTTTCTTTTGAAGTTTCACCGCTTCTTCTTGCGAAATCGCGGCTTCGGCTTTCTCGATGAGCGTAAGCACGTCGCCCATACCGAGGATTCTCGACGCCATACGTTCGGGATGGAAAGGTTCGAGGTCTTCCATCTTCTCGCCCGTACCGTTGAATTTGATTGGTTTGCCCGTCACTGCTTTTATGGAAAGTGCCGCGCCGCCCCTCGTGTCGCCGTCGAGTTTGGTCATAATCACGCCGGTGATGTCGAGTTTTTTGTTGAAAGTATCCGCAACGGTGACTGCGTCTTGACCCGTCATACTGTCAACCACAAGCAAAATTTCGGTGGGGCTGACGGCGTTTTTGACGTTTATCAACTCTTGCATAAGGTTTTCGTCGATATGCAAGCGTCCCGCCGTGTCGATAATCATCGTGTCGTAGCCGTTTTTGAGCGCGTATTCGACGCCTGCCTTTGCAATCTTCACGGGATCGACCTGCCCCATATCGAAACATTCGGTGTTAGCCTTTTTCGCAACGACGTGAAGTTGTTGGATTGCCGCAGGTCTGTATATATCCCCCGCAACCAAAAGTACCTTTTTGTTTTGCTTTTTAAGATACGTCGCAAGTTTGCCGCACATCGTCGTCTTGCCCGCGCCTTGCAAACCGCACATCATGTAAATCGTGGGTTGTTTGTCGCTTACGGCAAGTTTCTGATGCGTACTGCCCATCAGGGCGCAAAGTTCCTCGTTGACGATTTTGACGATTTGTTGCGCAGGGGTCAAGGATTTGAGAATATCCTCGCCGAGAGCCTTTTCGCTCACTTTTGTCGTAAAATCCTTTACGACGTTGTAGTTTACGTCCGCTTCGAGCAAAGCCACGCGAATTTCACGCATCGCTTGCTTGATTTCCAATTCCGTCAACTTGCCTTTGTTGCGAAGTTTGGAAAAAATATGGTTCATTCTGTCGGATAAACTTTCAAAAAGTGCCATTTATTCCTCCATTAACAACCGAAGTTGCTGAGCGCAATTTTTTGCAGTTTTGTTATCGACCTTTTCGAGCGAATCGATAACTGCGTGCATTTTTTTGTCTTTCTCGACGAGACGAAGTTTTTGTTCGTACTCGCAAAGGTGTTTTTCGCCCTTGTTTATGCCGTCGAGAACGGCTTGACGAGATATGCCGACGATATTTGCGATTTCCCCGAAAGACAAATCCTCGTCATAGTGCATAACGAGCAAATCGTTTTGTCTTTGAGTCAGAAGCGCACCGTAGTAACTTCTGAGCGTGGAAATTTCAAATCTATCCATATCACCCTATCAAGCATTTTAACTTGACACAATCATACTCCGAAATAAGAAAGGTGTCAAGCATTTTTGCAAGACACCCACAAATTATTTTATATAATCAAATGTAATATCGTTATCTCAACATCATATCGTTGCGATTTCAATAATCTAACGTGGTTTTTTTGATATTATCACAACAACGCGTTGATAAAGTCTTTTGCGTCGAACGGAATCAAATCGTCGATTTTTTCGCCGACGCCGACGTACACTACGGGAAGTCCGAGTTCCTCGCTTATCGCAAGCACTACGCCGCCCTTTGCCGTTCCGTCGAGTTTGGTGAGGATAATACCGTCAGTGTCGATGTCCTCGCTGAAAATTTCCGCTTGCGACACCGCGTTTTGCCCCGTCGTTGCGTCGAGAACGAGATATTTGCGGAAGTCCGCGTTCGGCAATTCACGCTCGACCACGCGGCAAATCTTTTGGAGTTCCGCCATAAGGTTCTTTTTGTTGTGAAGTCTGCCGGCGGTGTCAACCAAAATCACGTCGTTACCCTTCGCTTTTGCCGAAGAAATCGCGTCGAACACGACAGCCGCAGGGTCAGCGCCCTCGTTGTGACGGATAACTCTCACGCCCGCGCGCTCGCCCCACACTTCGAGTTGTTCGCTTGCGGCGGCTCTGAACGTATCGGCGGCAGCAACGACAACCGAATGTCCTTGCTCTTTGAACATATGCGCGAGTTTGCCGATTGCCGTGGTTTTGCCCACGCCGTTTACGCCGGAAAGCAATATGACGAGCGGATATTCGTATTCGGGAATATCGTAGTCGATGTCCTCTGTCATAAGTTCGGCAAGAACGGACTTTGCGTCTTCGGGTTTCTTGATTTTGCGTTTGAAAATCTCGTCTTTGAGTTCGTCGATGAGGTTTTCGGTTGCGGTTATACCGACGTCTGCGGTGAGCAATGCTTCTTCGAGATTCTCATAGAACTCGTCGTTGAGTTCTCTTGCCGAGAAAGCAAAAAACAATTTCTTTGAAAACGCGTCTTTGGTTTTCTTTATCCCTTGTACGATTTTTTGAAAAAATCCCATAGTCCACCTTAAAGAAATATTTTGTATGTGTTTATTTTTCCACTCACGCACGAAGTGCGCTTTTACCAAGCAGATAATTTGGCGAAATTGCGACTTGAGGTTTTGTCCGTGCTTTAACTGATAGCACAAATTCTCTGCGCGGTTAGTGATTGCGAGAACAAGTGCGGCTTTTGACAATCGCCCCAAAGTTTTCGTTTCTATTTAGGGGATCCCCACGCTTCGCTCTGAATGACAAAGCGGGCGATTGACTTTGCCGCAACGCCGTTTGAGCAATGTGCGCGTTAGTGGCAAAATAATCCAGCAAGGCTCTCGGCAATACGCATACCTGCGTGTTGCCGTTGCCTTTGTGCCGATTATTTTGCATGTTTCGCCGCTTCCTCAAACTCAATCGAAACAATCTTCGTTACGCCCTTTTCTTCCATCGTAACACCGAAAATCGTGTCTGCGTGGCGCATAGTCGGTTTTCTGTGCGTGATGACGATAAACTGCGTATAGTCGCTGAATTTTTTGAGGAATTCCGCAAACAAGTTGACGTTGGCGTCGTCGAGAGCCGCTTCGATTTCGTCGAGCACGCAGAACGGCATCGGCTTGAGTTTCAAGATTGCGAAAAGAATCGAGATTGCCGTCAACGCTTGTTCGCCGCCGCTCAAAAGACTGATGTTTTGCAGTTTCTTTCCCGGGGGTTGCGCATAGATGTCGATACCCGCTTCGAGCACGTCGTCCGTGTCCTGCATATTGAGGCGCAACTCGCCCTTACCACCGCCGAACAGTTGTTGGAATACGTCCTTGAAGTTCTCGCTGATTTGGTCGAATGCGTCCGAGAACTTGGTTTGCATTTCGCCCGTAAGTTCGTTGATTATCGTAACGATGTCGTCGTACGCCTTTTGAATGTCGTCGCGATAGGTCGTTTGCTCCTGCAATCTTTCCTCGGTTTCTTTGAGAGTTTGAAGCGCGAGCGGGTTGACGTCGCCGAGTCGGTTTATGGACTTTTTGAGTTCGGATATGACCGTCAACGCACCGTACGCCTTAAATTCGGGGTCTTTGAACTCGACTGCGCTTGCATACGTCAAATCGTAATCTTCGAGGATATGTTGTTGTTGCGTGCGCATTTCGATGTCCACGTTTTCGAGCATATTCTCGTCGCGCACTTTCTTCTCGTTGACCGCCATTCTCTCGTCGGTAATACGAGTTTTTTCTTGGTCGAGGGATACGATTTCGTCGGAAATGGTGCGCTTTCTTACGTTGAGGTCGGCGATTTGTTTTTCCAAAACGGAGATGCGAGCCTCGTCCTCTTTCGAGAACGTCGTCTTTTCGGGCGCGTTGGTGATGTTGTCAAGGTTTTGTTGTTCGAGTTTCAAAGCCGCGATAACGTCGAGTTTTTCGTCTTCGAGAGTTTCTCTTTCACGTCTATAACGGAACAAATCCTGATCGCACGCGTCCAAAATGCTCTTGTGCCCCGCAAGTTTGACTCGGATTTCGGTCACTTGCTCTGCCATAACTTCTCTTTCGCTCTTTTGCTCGCTGCTGACGTTCTTCGAACTTTCAAGCATAGAAGTATATTCTTCTTTCTTTTCGGCAACGACCTTTTCGAGTTCGTCGATAGAACTGATTTTTTCTTCGAGTTCCTTGATTCTCGCCTTGACGATTTCGTATTCTTCGGCGTTTTTAGAAATTTCCTCTTGCAAGGATTGCGTAACTTCGTAGGCTTGTTTTGATTTGTCCTCGTTGAGGCTGTTTTCGATACGAAGTTCGCTTATCTCTTGATTGAGTTGCTCGATTCTATCGGTCAAATCTTTGAGTTCCTGCTCGCGTTCGGCACGTTGATTGTTAAGAAGCGCGATATTGTTCTTGATTTTTTCGAGATTCGCTTGCGCTTGTTCGATTTTCTTTTCTTGCGCGAGCAAACCTTGCGTTTGCGACCTTCTCGAACCACCGGTAATTTCGCCGCCGCGCGAGAAAATTTCGCCGTCGAGCGTCACGATTTTTATGGATTGATTGTATTTTTTGAAGATTCTAATTGCGTTGTCGATGTTGTTTACGACCACCGTGCCGCCCAAAAGCGTTTGCACGAATCCGTCGAATTTCTTGTCGTATTTGATAAGGTCGCTTGCCAAACCGTAGCAACCGGGTTCGGTGAGCACGCCCCTATTCTCGCCGGTAAGCGGACGAGGACGGCAAGAGGTCAACGGTCTGAACGTAACGCGTCCGTAACCCTTTTGTTTCAAGTAGTTGATAAGGTCGCTTGCGTCGCGCTCGGTTTCCACCAACACGTTTTGCATTGCGCCGCCCAAAGCGTATTCGATTGCCGCCTCGAAGTCGCTCGGAACGGTGATAACTTCCGCCAAAACACCCCATATCTTCGAGCCTATCACAGGGTCGTGCTTGCTGTCTTGCATAAGGCGTTTGACGGCGTCCTGATAGCCCGAATATTCGTTCTTTATTGACGTCAAAAGATTGAGGTTGCCTTGCGCAAGACCGAGTTTCGAGTTAAGACTCACGATGTCCTCGGCGTAACTTTGGATTGCCTCTTGATTTTCGAGTTTCGTGGACAAAGCCTCGTTGTACTCGCTCATAAGCGCGCGCATACGCTCTTTGGTGGACTTGACTTTTCCGTCGTAAATGGCAAGGTTGGTAAGTTCCTCGTCAAGACGAGCCTTTTGCTGATTTACAAGAGCCAAAAGCGTCTTTGCTCTCTCGTCGTTTATACCCTTTTCGGCAATGAATCCCGAAAGGTTGGATTTGAGCGCGCCCAAATCTTCGATTGCTTTAACGTAGTCGATATTGCGCGCTTCGAGGTCGGTTTCCGCACCCGCGAGCGATTTTGAAAGCGAAGCGTACTTTTGTTGCAACGCCTCTGCTTCTCTGCTCGTTTGAAGGTAAATTTCGAACTCGGTTTCTTTCTTTTCTTCCGCCTTTTGAATGAGTTGACCCGACACGGTGAGTTGACCGTCTATGGATTGCAATTCACTGTTAAGACGCTGAATTTCGCCTTGCGTATGCTTGATTTTCTCTTGCAAAATACCCGCCGCGCCTTCAAGTTTCGCCGCGTCGACTTTGAGTGCGATAAGTTCGCTGTTGCTCTCATCGTAAAGTCGGTCGATACCGGCGGATTCCCTTATGCAATCATCGTATCTTTTTATGCACTCGTTGAGTTGCATTTCCTTGACTTTGAGATCCTTTTCGCTCGCCGCCAAACGGTCGTAAATCTTTTGCTTTATGCTCTGATTGTTCTCGTAATTGTAGATGTACAGATTGACTTCGTTCTTTTTGAGGTCGTCTTTGAGCGCAAAGTATTTTTCGGCGGTTTCGGCTTGCTTTTTGAGCGGATTTATCTGCTTTTGGATTTCGTCGATAACCTGATTTGCCGTTTCGAGATTGACGGCGGTTTTTTCAAGTTTTCTTTCCGCTTCCGTGCGTTGCGCGCGGAATTTGGAGATGCCCGCCGCTTCTTCGAAAATCTGACGTCGGTCGCCCGGTTTTGCGGACATGATTTCCGCAACTCTGCCCTGACCTATAATCGAATAACCTTCCTTGCCGATACCGGTGTCGTGGAAAAGCGAGATAATGTCGCGCATACGCACGCGGTTGTGATTTATGTAGTACTCGCTCAAACCGCTGCGGTCGAGTTTTCTTGTGATAACCACTTCTTCAAACGGCATAGTCGGGAAGATATGCTGATTCGAGTTGTTGAAAACGAGAGAAACTTCGCAATAGGACATACTTTTGCGCTTTTCAGTGCCGGCAAATATGACATCTTGCATATTTTTGCCGCGCAGTGATTTCGCGCTCTGCTCGCCCAAAGTCCAACGGATAGCGTCGGCAACGTTCGACTTACCGCACCCGTTCGGGCCGATAATCGCCGTTACGCCCTCTTGAAAAGGGATTTCGATTTTATCCGCAAAAGACTTGAAGCCTCTCGCTTCGATTTTGACGAAATTTAACAAAATCGTGTACCTGACCTTATTTTAATACTTGTATATAATAACATATAGAAACGTCGTTTTCAAGCGGTTTTTCTTATGTTTCACACAAGTTTCACGCCACTCGTGAAACATCGAGCGCAATTTTTCGAGATATACATTTTTAAGCAGGTTAGAATGTTGAAAAAGTCACAAAACAATGTTTGTGACTTTTTGTGAAACGTTTTTTTATTATGCCGCATTTTCGGAAAATTGCGGAGTTTTGTTTTGAATTTTGAAGCGAATTTTTGAAAAATTATTTTTTCATCACACCTTCGAGAGCGACTTTTGCGGCGTTTTGCTCGGCTTCTCTTTTGCTCTTGCCTTTGCCTACGCCTGCCGTGAACGTGTTGATTTTCACTTCGACGACGAAAGTCGGATTGTGCGCAGGGCCCGTGCGCTCGACTTCGCTATACGACACCGAAACGTCGTTTCTCGACGCAAACTCGTTGAGTCTGCTCTTGTAATCATCCTCGCCGAAATGTTTGCATTTGCCGTTGAACAAATCCGCAAGTTTTGAAAGAATAAACTTCTCTGCAACGTCTATGCTCTTGCTGTCGAGATAGATTGCCGCAATCATAGACTCGAACAGGTCGGACATAATTTTGGCTTGCGAACTGATATACGCGACGTTTTCGCCTTTGCCTACTATAAGATAATTTTCAAGTCCGAGTTTCTTGACTTCCTCTGCGAGCGGCTCTTTGGACACGATAGTTGCACGGATTCTCGTAAGTGCGCCCTCGTGTGCGTTCGGATTGATTTCCATAAGGCGTTTGGCAACGATGAAGTCAAGAATACTATCCCCCAAAAACTCCAACGATTGATAGTTTTCAAGCGCGTTTTTGGAAGCCGAACCGTGCGTAAGCGCACGTTGAAGCAACGACTTGTCATTGAACGTGTATCCGACGATTTTTTCTATTTTCTTTATGTCTTTTTCTTCCATTCTTATTGAAAAATGCAGTTGTTTTTGCGTGTTTTTCGCAATTTTTTCGGTAACTTTTTTGCGTGATTTGCGACGATAATTTTGCCGTTTTCGCTTGATTATCGCTTATTTTCGGCGTTTATTCGTTTGATTTCGGATTGCATTACCGTTTAGTTTTCGGCGGTTTCGGGTTTGTCGAGTACACTCATACCGCTTGCGATTTTGTCACAAATCTTGCTTTCGGCAAGGGATTTTGCTTGCAATATGCTTGCGGTGACCGATTTTGCCTTTGACGCGCCGTGCGACTTGACCACGACTTTCTTTACGCCGAGGAAACACGCGCCGCCGTGAGCGTTGTAGTCCATTTTCTTTTTGACTTTCGCAAATACGGGTTTGAGCATAAGCGCGCCGAGTTTGGTGCGCAATCCGCCCGAATATACACCCTCTTTTATGAGCGAAAGCATCGTGTTTGCCGTGCCTTCCGCGGATTTTAGAGCGATGTTGCCGTTGAAACCGTCAGAAACCACGACGTCGAAATCGCCGCTTAAAATATCGCGCGCTTCACAGTTACCGACAAAATTGATTCCTTCCGTTTGCACAAGCAATTTGTGCGCTTCTTGAGTGAGTTCGTTGCCCTTGTGTTCCTCAACGCCGTTGTTGAGAAGTCCCACTCTCGGATTCTTTACGCCGAGCATAGCGGTTGCGTACGCACTTGCCATAATGGCAAAATGAACGAGGTTTACGCTCTTGCAATCGACGTTTGCGCCGCAATCGCAAAGCACTACTCCGTTGCCTTTGAGCGTGGGAAGTACGGGCGCGAGCGCGGGACGAGTTACGCCCTTTATGCGACCGACTTTGAGATATGCGCCCACAAGCACCGCACCCGTCGAACCTGCCGAAACGAATCCGCCCGCCTCGTCGTCGTGCATAAGCGCGTCGAACGCCTTGACCAAAGAACTTTCTTTCTTTGTTCTTATCGCCGTCGTGGGTGTATCGTCGTTGGTTATCACGTCTTTTGCGTCGATTATGTCCAACCTACTCTTGTCGTATTCTTTGCACTCGCAAAGAGATTGCTCGATTGCGTTTTGGTCGCCAACCAGCACGATTTTGAGTTTTTTGTCTTGATTGAGTGCGTCAACCGCACCCAAAACGATTTGCAATGGCGCATTATCGCCGCCCATAGCGTCAACAATGATTTTCATAAAACACCTATAACGTATTGATGTGATTATTATAACAAGAACTTAAACGGAATACAAGAAAATAATGTATTTATAAAATGCACAAGTTATTTACAAAAAAAATAACCCTTGACAACAAATTAAACTTCCCCCTTCCTCACGTGTTTCCCCTACCG
>ENA-OPDO01000017-OPDO01000017.1-human-gut-metagenome-genome-assembly--contig:-NODE-17-length-48681-cov-4.448525_pt1 | contig 48681 bp, 35 predicted proteins | sample MGYA00241626_ERZ501515 | MGnify/ENA primary metagenome ERZ501515 (study PRJEB25962, sample SAMEA2042431) | human gut metagenome | biome: human gut; feature: human-associated habitat; material: faeces...
TTTCAATCTGAAAGTGGATTTTACTTTTTCAGTGCCCTCCCTGGGCTAGGAGCTTTTGGGCCTTCAGCCCGTTCTTGAACCACATGCGAAAGTTCAGTTACTGATAGGTGAATTCAAACTTCCTGGCCTTTCCTTGGTTGAAGTTATCAGCCTTCAGCCAGAAGTATCCCTTTTCACCTTTTTTGGCATTCTTGCGCACATTCCTCAACTTAAAGGTATATGTATACTTTCTTTCTCCCTCCTCCAGAAGAGTTCCTGAATTCCTCTGGATTACTTCAGCCTTATAGGTAAACCAGCTGCCTGTTTTGCATTTGCCTTCCGTTTCGGTTTCAGTATTACCTATTTCTACCTTCCAGTCCTTTGGATTGATATCATTGGATGCGATTTTGAAATTCACTGGCAGCAGTCCGTCAGGATAATCCTTAGGAATGGTGATGGTGAAATCTCCTTCGCTGTTCAATGTTGCACTTATATTATTGACATTCTGGATGTTATAACTAGCCTCACTCACACTATAGAGATGGATGTTTCTGTTGAGTCCATGCACTGTGTCGGTGAGGTAGATGATGCCTTCTCGCCAGGTCTTGTCTATCTTGTCCAGCTTGTACTTAATGGTACCGGTACCGGTCTTTGAAGCTTTGTCATAAGTATAGTCGGTAACCTCTGGGGCATCTGCAGTTGCGAATGACAGGTTCTCAGTCCATAAAGCCACGAAAGCCTTAGGCTGCTTGTTGGCTGCATCATCGCCCTTATAAGTGAACTGTACCGTCTGCTCAGAATTTTCACCTGTATTTACAGTCTTATAAGTACCTCCGACGATAGCCAGTTCGTAATTTCCATCAGTAACGCCCGGTACAATCTGTTCTACTCTAATCCAAGGGTTGTTTGCCGGTGCACCTTTCAATGCTACCTCAGAATTAGAATTGCCATAGCTCTTATCCAGCTTATCAATGATGATTTTATATTCATAATTACGCTTGATGGCGTATGGCTTATTCTTGCTGTCCTGTAAGTAAATCAGGTAATAGAGGCCATCATGCCATAAAATCACTTTAGCAGGATCTGTTGGCAGATTGTGCTCTTCGAAAGCACCTGTCGGGTTGAACATCTGACCAACATCACCTTTCAGTCTTCGGGTGTTGATGGATGGGGTAACATAATTTACCTTCCATACCCACTTATCATCTCCTGTAGTAGGGTTGAATAACAGACTGTCTCTGTTGAATGGAGCCAGCGTTCCGTAAGCCACACCATTGATGACAGTCATTTTAAAGTCGTTTATTATACCAGGATTTGCTTTCTTTACCGCATCGCTCCAGTCTGCAGAAATCTTCGCTCTGTCTCTGATGAGATGAATGATATAATCTTTCTTTTTGGTATCTGGTTTCAGATACTCTTTCAGTTCTTCTGGAGAGTCTTTCTTGATATATCCCCAATAGCGAACCTTGGCAGCCTGGTCTTCACCATGTTCTGTTTCAAATGTGGTCATGAGCATATTCTCATGCATACCTACCCAATTTGCCTGGTTGCCCCAGTTGATGGTTTGGTATTGGCTTCCTGTGTTGGCAACCAGATGGATACGGGACGTTTGGTTTGGTATGGTTGAATGGAAATTATGAAGATCTGTGCTTCCATTCGGATGAATGTCTCCATCATCATGAATTGTACCATTATTGTCTCTTGTGAATCCCTTGATTTCTTTAAATTCTGTAACCTTGCCGAAACCTATAAACTGACCTTCATTATCAAAGCAGAAGAGTTTCATGCTGTCTTTCGGAATTCCTTCATTCATGAACACGGTGCTTCGGGTTACCTGTTGTTCGAAGTTGGGGATGGATACATTGAAACTGGCTGTGTAGTAACCTTCTTCGATTTCGTCTTTAGAAGGTTCGCTGTCGGCTATACTGTCAGAACAGCCTGTCAACATTGCTGTTAACAGGACTGCTATGATTCCGATATATAATTTTATTTCTTTCATGTCATTTACCTTCTTTACTTTTCACCTTGTTTCTCTATCAGTTCTATTTCTCCCGTAGTTAGGTCGTGGACGCAGCGAACGTAGGTACCATTCTGCGGGTTGTTGTCGTTCCTCACGGTCTTGTCTCCATCCAGCGTCCAATAGTATTCGCCTCTCAGCAGCTGTTTGCTTATAGCCTTATCTTCGTTTCCTAACTTATAGATTCTGTTGATTTCTTCCTTTGTAGGAAGTCGCCAACCATTCAGCTTGAGACTTTCACCCTTATAAGTCGTAGCCTTTTCCTGATACTTTTTACAGTAATCTCTTGCAGCCTGATTATCCTTGACTATTGTTTCACCCTTTGCGGTTGATGCAAGGATGTAAGCAGGAGATACCGTATTGTCGGCAGACATATTCTCATTGTTGACTACAGGTTTGGCAATGGTGTAATCTGTAGCATACTTGTTGCTGGAGAACTGTATCGTGTACAGATGATTCTTCTCATCAAAATCATTTGTACCTTCGCTTCTTACATTCATTGAATAGACCGAAGGATACTTTCTTACGACTATTTCCTGTTTCTTGTCTGCATTTTTAACTTTGATGTTAAAATAGGAGTATTGAATAGTACAGTATGAAGGAGCTCCAGAATGTACGTCTATCCATCCTCTATAGCGATTTCCGGTAGACTCTTCGAATCTTGCATCGATCTGTTCATCCTGTCCGGACTTCTTGTTACCATATCTGTCAAAATAATAATTAGTTCGATCCGTAATTTCACATTCATAAGATGCAAACCAACGCATCGTGTAATCTGTAAAATCATTGCTTTCACCACCTTTTATATCTATGGCAGTAGGAGATACCACCAGATAGCTTGCACCATCCGTATTGACGTGGGTATCTTCACCTTCGGTCCATTTGGTAATCGCCCATTTCAGATAGTCTTCCTTTCCATCGTAATCAATATCTGTCTTGGTATCAAGATATTTGATGACGGCATTGACGGTATAGATATAGTTGCGGTCTAACCTCTTGTCACCCTGAGGATCACGAACCGGTATATTCAATACCTTCAGGGTATCCTTTTTAGAATCGTTCTTATATTTAAAGTTGACCTTTGCTACAATCTGTGGCATTGTTTCCTGAGTTTTCCATTGGGTGGAATAACTGTAGGTGGTTACCGTGAAGACCTTATTTCCCTTCTCATCTTCTGCAGATGCTGCCGGGCTCCAGGTATTGTTGTCTGATATGATAGGTGGAGTTGCGGTTTGATCAGCACCAGCAAAGATGGTAGTATTGGTATTGTAATTGATGAGTTTCCACTGAACGTCTGAAATATGGTAATCCTTCACTGTAGATGAGATGTTCAGCTTGATTTTAGCTGCCGCTCTTACCAGTTTTACAGGGATATTCTGTTCCGGATCTTGGTTGATGGTATACTCACCTTGGCTGCTCATCAGGAATTTCTTGTCGTTTACCATGGTAGCTGGCTTCCATATATCATCATCCTGCTGGGTGCTGGCAAGGAGTTCTTTCAGATTCTTATCCTTGAGATTATCCTTTGCATTGGCTACAGCATAGTAATGATAAGTTTTATTCACATCAAGATGGTGTTCCGATTTCCAGTCGCCGGAAGCCAATACCTCTGCCTGGTTTTCTACCGGTCTTTTAAACTGGAAGTCGATTCTACAATCACTATTATTTGTTGGTTCGAACATCTTAAAGTCAAGAGAAGACAGAGTTTTTTCATGAAGATTCTCTTCTTCCTTCACTCTTGTGGTCTGCAGGTCGTTGACCATGGGAGTCATGCTCAACTGTTGTGTAGCCGAACCGTTTCCCAGTTCGTCTTCAGCTGAGCATCCTGCCATGATCCATCCTGCCGTAAGAGCCAAGATGCATTTTGCGAATCTTATGTCTATATATAACTTCTTCATGATGAATGTTATTTTCTGTTGTCTTTATAATACTTGTTCAAAGTGAATATCCTTACCGGCGAATTTGCCCTCTTTACATCCTTTATATTTGAAACCTGGATTCAGGATAAACTTATCGTTTGGATATTTGGTCAGGAAAACCTGCGCCTTTACATTGTGTGGCTTTGCCAGATCCAGTCTGTTCTTTGGCACGACATAGAAGTAGAGTGTCTTCTTCTCACCACTTTGATTGATGATGAAATCCTTTATCTTGTAGGTCTTTCCTACCGGATTCTTGCCATCGTTTTGGTCTGTAATGATTGGATCGTAAACCGGTTCATCTTCCGGATATTTGCCATTTTCGTCGCATTCTACGAATCCGAACATCGGGTTGTCTGTCTGGAGAATCCAAGGCTTACCTTTGGTATCGATATCCTTGAGCGTAATCATCGGTCCGCGTTTAGGGAAACCGTAATATACCTTGTAGCCAAAGTCGGTCTGTTCTCCGCCAGGGATAACCACGTTGGTTGAGGCATCGATGAAGTCGAACGTTCCTCCATCCTGCCATTCCTGAATGGTAGGAGTAACGGTGAGCTTGCCCATCTGTCCGTTGAGGAAATAACCGTAAACTACCAGTTCTCTGTTTCTGATGGCATTTCCTTCAGAAGGAATATTGAAGGTCTCGTGCTTCTCGTTTTTTCCACCATCTAATGAATAGTAGATGGTGCCTCGGATGGCTTTGTTGGTCTCACGGAGATAACAGAGATTGTGAGAATCAATGCCTGCCTGTTTAAAAGCATCCAAATATTCCTGGGCAGACTGATTCTTTTTGATGAAACTCTCAGGATTATCCACTTCCATGATATCCTTGTTCTCTACACCTGCCAGTTTCAGAGCGGTTGGTACGTAAGTCGTACCTGCGTTGTCGTATTTTTGGCTGGTTACGTTCTGGTTGTAACCATTCTCGTTATATTCTGCCTCATCGGGGAAAACATAGCTGGCAGTAGGAATGGTGTTGCCTTCTACCTCTATTCTTATTACCTTTACCTGACTGGTATTGGCATCAGTACCCTTTTTTCGGGCAAAGTAGAAGTGGAGCTTGGAAACTGCGCGAACCAGAGGAATCTTGATGCCTTTGTCTTTGGCTCCTTCTTCTGTATCAGCCACATGGCTGTCTACAGAGATTTGAGTGATGGCACGGGAGATAGGGAGTCCCTTTCCGGCTGGCACTTCTTGGTTTTCTGCACTACCATCGCGATTGATACCGAAAGGTGAGGTAAAGCTGACTTCTTTCAGATCTTTGCGGGTAACAGAACTGAGGTCTTTGCCTTTTATCTGGTCCAGCATGTTGATGCTCTCAGAGTTTGCCAGGATGTAAAGGTCGATGTTCTTTACTTCTTCGCCGCCAATCTTTCTCAGGAATCGGAGGTTCAGGGTATAGTTACTGTTCTTCACTTCGCTCAGCGTCTCTGCTTTATAAGAGATAGGAGTGGCTTCATCGCCGGTATTTGATTTGAACACCCACACCTTGATGTTGTGGATGTCGCTCTCCTGAGTAGGATTTGCATCAGTCTCATTGTCGGCAAGAGCCTTTCCGCTAGTTTCTCCGGCTCTGGTACTGTTTCCGGTGCCGGTAGAGAAACTGAGGCTCAGATAGGCATTGTCGCTTAGAGCTGTTTCTGTATTTTCGTTCTCTGAACAGGATGCCATTGCGCCTACCATGAGCAAAGCAGCGAGTGCCATACACACTGGGCGTGTCATCTTGGTCAGAGTAGATTGATAGCGTTTCATGTTTTCTTTCTTTTACTTATACTTCTTTCTTTTCTTATTTTCCCAGGTCGGCATTCTGAAGATTCAGAACCCAGTTGTTTACTTTGATTCTTGCATCCATGCTGTAGGTAGAACTTGGAGCTGGCACGTAGAATACCAGGGTGTAATGGTCCTGGCGGTCCAGATACTGCTGGTCGCTCCAGTCTTTGCCGTAGCGGTCGCTGGCACAGAGTGAGAGGAACCAAGGCAGGGAGTGGTTGAAGATGACTTTGTTGATACGCTTGTCTGTGATGACGATGCGCTTGTCATCATATTGGCTGGATCCGTCGGCAGCGCGACTCTTGTTGTCATCTTTGGTTTCGAACATACGTGATGATGACAGGTCGTAAACCAGCGCCTTTTCTACGTCTTCGCCTTCTACCTCGGTCTTGCCGCTGTGGTTTTCTACCAGTTTCTTCTCATAAGGTAGATAGGTGATTGCCTTTGGCTTTACCTTGTCGCCCTTATAGTCGAGTAGGGCAGCGGAACCTTTGATTTCTACATCGAAGTTTTCGGCTGTGAATCCTTCCTGGTCGGGTTCGAATGGAAGCATCACCACGCGGTATGTCTTGGTACACTTCATCAGACTCAATTTTCCCTGCACATCGTTTTCTCCATCAAAGTTGAGGGAGTCCTGTGCAGTATAGAGTGCGGTGAAGTGCTTGTCGTTAACGGATTCTTCTGCGTTTTTTTTGCCCATTTCCTCTTGCAGGTCGTTGATGGTAGAGATACCTGGGGTAAGTTTAGTAAAGCTAAACTCGGTCTCATCATCTTCGGCTCTTGTTCCCATTGCTGCAGGCTGCTTGTCACGAGCCAGGCAGACGAAGGTATACTTGCCTGCTTGCAGGTCTGTGATTTCCATCTTATGACCTGTTTCAAACTTGTCAGCCGACTCGGTATAGTTATCTACGAACTTACCGTTCTTGTCGAACACATAAACGTTGAGGTTCTTCACCTCAGCAGAGAAAGCATCTGCCTCTTTCACATTATAAGTATAGTCGAATTTGAGCGACAACTTAGCTGTAGGGCAGCCCGTGATCTCATCTTTCATGCATGATGAAAGAGAAGAGAGTGCGATGGCTGAGATGCAAACCAGCTTGCAACATTTGTTGTTGAGGAAATGTGCCATATTCTTTATCTTTTATAATCTTTTACTTTTACTTATTTTATATAGAGAGTGCCGTAGGTAGCGAATATCTTTGCTTCATCAGCTCTCTGTTTCGTTGCCTTCGGCATCGTTATTATCTAAGGATGAAAAGTGCCAGTCTTTCGGGTTGGGGGTATGACGGCACGTCTTTGTATCTCCCGCCTTTTATACATGGGCGGCAATGTTAGTTATCTTTTAAGAATGTTTTCGTTCTTTTCAGAACGAACGTTTGGTTGATAAACTCTCGGAGGAGGATTGCTCCCCCGAGAGTATTGGTATATATATAAGTATTTATATTTTATCTGTCTGGTTTGACGGAATATTACTGCAAGTTAACGTCCTGGTTGTTGAGAACCCAAGGGTTAACAGAAACCTCAACATCGAGATAGTACAATGTACGGTCATCTGGACCACCATTAGGAACCTGGGCACCAACATTAAATATGTTCTTTACATTTAACTGGTAGATGCTGTTACGCTGGATAGTATTCTCTACACCGAGGTACTGATCCTTGATCTTCTGAACATAGTATGTCTTACCAGCGTTGAAGACCTCGATATCATACTTCTTGCGGAATTCATCCAGCTTAGCCTCTGGATCTGTTGTGTCATTTTTAGCTGCTGTCAATTCTTCAATAACTGTGGATGCGTCCTTACCATCAAAGATAGCCTTTTGATCTTTGAAAGCGTCGATGATGTCTTGGATTCTGCTATAGATAACCTTGTTGTAACGATAGAATGTACCATCCTCGAAGTCTGCATTTGTCTTATAGTCATCACTGAGCTCTACTGTGTACTCGAAGTACATAGAAGTTGCTGCTTCACTAGAGTTGTTCTCGAAGACATAGTCCTTATGTGACTTATCTGTTGTTACTGCATTGAAGTAGTTATAGTTCTGGAGCAAAGTCTTTGTACCGAATTCAGATGTTTGCTGGAAGTAAGTGATATCAGTTGGAATTGAAAGGGTAGTTTCACCATCCCACTTCTGCATAACGTTAGTCTTGTTGGCAACATTTGAGATGGCATATCTTGTCAATTTTAAGCTCTTAACAGCCATAAGGGCTTTTGCGTTAGCTTCCTTTTGCTCCGGAGTTGGTTTAGCATTTTCAACATCATCATAATTCTTGATGGCAGCTGCATCAGACTTTGGCTCATCAATACGTGCAGTGAGACGCTCGATATTGATAGTGCTGCTAACCTTTGCTGCAGATTTTGCATCCTTGTTGTCAGATGTGAAAACAACAGTATGGCTGTCTCCCTTTACGTCTGCATCGTTCTGGTTGAACATAGCGAAGTTGTTAGCTTCAGAGTATTTTTTAGCAAACTTGTTAGCTAAGTCAGAAGTAAAAACATCTGTAAGTGGTGACTTACTTGCTGTGTTAGCCAGGAAATATACACTATATTTTGTACCTGCAGTTACATTTTCAACTGGAACCTGAAGTGTAGTCTTACCATTTGTGCCCTGTGTAGGATTCTTCTTGTCAGCCCACTCTTCTTTGCTGATGTCGTGTTTGAAAACAATGTTGCCTTTAGCATCTACCAAGTAGAATGTACCACTTGTTACATCAGACTCTGCAGCTGTTGCAGCGAAATCATGTTTTAATGAAGTTCTTGTACCATTGCTGGTAGGAGTCTGAACGGTCAAAGTCATGTAGAACTTGTCTACCTTGTTCTGACCAGCGTTGTTATCATCCAATTCATCATTACTGCTGCAGCTAGTGAAAGACAAAGCTGCGGCTGAAACCAAGCTCATTACGAGCAAATTCATTTTTTTCATAATCTTTTTACTTAATACAAAAAAAGTTATACAATATATTTAATTAATTCTTATTCTCAAAATTAAGTTTCGCACATATTGGCACAATCCGCTGAAAACAGATCGTATTTTACATCATCTTTTATCTTATACTTATATAAATAGAAAGTAAATAGTTACTTTAAAGTGCCTGGTTAACTTTATCCAGGTTTTCCTGCGCCTCCTTCAAACCGCCGGCAACAGCTTTCTCGAAGTATTGCTTGGCTGTCTGATAGTCTTCCTTCATGGCAGCCAGACAACCGCGGGCATTGTTTGCCTCGGCGCTGTCGCCTGCTTTCAGGAGATATTTCTCTGCACTCACCTTGTCGCCACGTTCGATGGCTGCTGAGGCTGCATTGAGATTGGCAAGCTTATCTTCAGGGAACATTCTTACAGCTATGTCGAAAACATTGTTGAATTCGGCGCTACCCTTAGGATAAGTCTGGGCTACCAGATACATCTCCTGGAGAGAGAGCTTCTGAGGACGGGTCTTGATAACCTCTCTAGCCTTTGCTACATTAAATGCCTGAACATCATATTCTATCGTATAGTCGGTACGGCGAAGTGATGGCCATACATTCTGCAGGAGATAGCGATAAGCCTGAGGAGCCTTCTTGAGCAATGCTTTCTCTTTGGCATCTGGCTGCATGTTGCTGTTGATGATCTCAAGTGCAGCTTCCTTCTGAGGAATCTCATTCTCATTTACATACTTGATGGTTCCTGCCCAGTCCTCTGCTGTAGCTGTGACCGCAAACAGTTTTGAAGAAATTGGATAGGTCTTCAGGATATGCTTCAAAAGCGCCTGTGTACGGTTATTCGACAACTTGTTGTTGTTGGCATATCCGCCATCTGGTGATGCATAGCCGTGGAGGGTTATCTTGGTGATGGTAACATCCGAATCGTTCTTCACGAGATCGAGTGTCTTGCGGATATTATCCAGTTCGTTGGCATTGTTGCCCATATCGTACAGGATATCCCACTTGTTCACCTTGAAGTTCAAACGGGCAGAACCATTCTCCTTTCTTGCCTTTACAGCTTCTGCCTTAGGCTGTACATAAGCGTTGAAGAGATTCTTCGGAGTAGAGAATGCACGTCCTTCCGGATTCAGAATACCTTCGTCGAGAAGTTGCTGGTTGCAACCGCAGGCATCATTGCTGATGGCGAAGTTTGAGTTCTTCATCCAGTCGCAGAACGGAGCGGCATATTCATAATGAAGCGTCTGTGCTGTCTTGTTCTTACGGAGTGCCACGATGAGTGGGTTTGCCGTAGCCGTTTTCTGGTTACGCTGATAGTAAATATATCTCTTTTTACCCATCACCTCAACACTCGGCATGAAGAGTGTATCCTTTTCGTTGAGGATCATTGGGGTATAGATGAGACCTTTGTTGCTGGCAAGCTGAATTTGGTCGAGGTTCAAGTCCATAGCCACTTTCACCTGGTTGCCAACCTTTCTGATTGCCTTATTCTGGATTTTCAGATTCTTGTAAGCCTGCTGGGTATTATCGGCTGATATAGGAAGAGCGATAAGCAAGGCTCCGAACATACTACCTATTATATTATATGTATTCATCTCTGATTCTTTTTAAAAAACATACACTAAGTTGAGGGCTGCTTTCGTCGGGCCCACATAGTTGTGTGCCTTGTCATCTTCAAGTTTATCTCCGCATTGAGCACAGTTAAACTTATCTGCCTTAGAGTAGATATAGCCTACGCCAAGTTCAGCTTCCAGATTCCAATGTTTCGAGAGAGCCCAAGCGTAGCCGTAAGCTACACCTGCACCGATAAACCATCCTTCATACCGATAGTCTTTCAGCTTAGAGAAATCAGTGCCCAGGAACTTGAAGTCAAGATCCATGCCACCGATGTTGTGAGATCCACCCAAGGCATGGAAGCCGATGAATGAACCCATCATTTTGTTACAGAACCAGTATCTGGCCTCTGGCTGAACGAGCCAGTGTTTCCATTTCTTGTTCTTTGAAAACGTCCAAGGATTGTAGTTTCCGGATACGTCAAGTGTCCATTTTGGAGAAAGACCGAATTCAACACCCAAGTTCATGGTTGTCGTTGCATCATACAGCAAGTTGGTCTTTACCGCAGCTTCCTGCGCTAGAGCAGGACAGATTAGGCTGCCGAGTGCTACTAACGCAATTAAAATCCTTTTCTTCATACCTCAATTAAACTTTTCTTTTTTTAATACATTGAGTGATTTGTAATCACCTTTTACTTTCGTATACTCTTTTATATTTATAATGATCACCAATACCTGAATCTACAGAGAACTCATGTTTCCTAAAGTTTACTTTCAACTGTTCTTTTTCTCCTTTCAGTTTACTTTCAACTTACTTTTTAGTTCATCTGTATCTCATATCGTTGGATTTCGGGTGCAAAAGTAGAACGAATATTGGATACAACCAAATTTTTAAGCACTGAAAAATACTGAAAAATGCCATTTTTAGTAAAATAGTACACTGATTTATGCTTAAAATCGTTAAAGTTGTACGATTTTCGGATAATTGAACAAGGTTTTCTGATATTATTTGTATTTTTGCAGCCGGAATCAATAATTCCCTAAAAGAATGGCAATTTCCAAGAAAAAGAGCCGTTTGACTTACGAAAGTATAAAATAAGATTTAAGAAAATAACCAATACGAAATGAAACTGAAGAATGACATTGTAAACCTGATTGTGAGGGTAGAGCATCATTTATGCCCACAATATTGTGGTGTGGTAGACCGCCGACGCGTTATCGCCTTTCTACTTCTGACGATAAGCGAGCTGATTATCATACCTTATCATATAATGCTCTTTCTGCTGGTGAAAGAACCTTATGGTTTAAGCCTCTGTGGCTTGCATACATTCGTGTTCTGCATCCTGCAGTTCCTGATCTGGAAACGGAAGATAGCTTTCGTGAAGGGTATCTCTTCTCTTTATCTTCTGATGTTCGCCAAACTGGCTCTTGATAGCGTATTTTGCATCAATTTCGGTCTGGCGAATGATAATTTAAGTGTTATCTGCAACCTGTTTGTCGTCTTTATCCTGGCTATTACAGCGTTGAGCCAAACTTTGTATAAGACTTGCACCATCATCACGGTAGGTATGATACCGATGTTGCTGATATACCTGTTCAGCACTCCGCTTATGCCAGCTCTGTTCAGTCTGAAGACTGTTTTCCTGGGTTTCATGATGCTGGTTTATGTGGCAGTATATAACATGAGTATTGTAACCAAGGGGTTGCGCCAGCCGAAACGGATGGCTCGGGTTGAAAACAAGGCGTTGAATATGCTTGCCGATTTGAAGGATAATGAACCGGAAGCAGCAGAAAGTCTGATGAAGCGTCTGACTCCTGATGTCCGGCAGAAGATTATTACCCATGCTTCTGAACATCTGTTTAATGAAGAATTGAATAGAGTGGCATGGGATCAGGTTTGTGATGGTCTTACGTTCAGCGAAAAGGAAATATGCAAGCTGATTCTTCAGGGGCATACTTTAAAGGAAATTTGTGCAGAACTCAATAAGAGTGAATCAAATATCACCAGCCAGCGTTGCCATATCCGCAAAAAGTTGAATATGGACCGTCGCGATGATTTAAGGCGAACCTTGGAAGTAAGGTTCTATGATGCACAGAAACAAGTAAAAAAGTCAGAAGCCGAGTGAAGGCCCAAAAGCTCCAGAAGCAGCACGCCCTGAAGGTCCAAAAGCTTTAGAAGCAGCACGCCCTGAAGGTCCAAAAGCTTCAGAAGCAGCACGCCCTGAAAGGGCAGAAGCTCCTAGCCCAGGGCGTGTGGAGCTTACTTGCGAAACTTGAATTGATCATTATTCTTCCAATCTGAGGAATGCTTTCGGAAGATACTGGATGATGTCGCTGGCGATGAGGCTCTCTTTGCCCAGATCTTTAGCTGCAAGATCGCCAGCCAGACCATGAAGATGCATACCCAGGCGACAGGCATCTTCCTGTTTGTATCCTCTTGCCAGAAGACCGGTGATGATACCTGTCAGTACATCACCGCTGCCTGCTGTAGCCATACCGCTGTTGCCCGTACTGCAGAAATCAATCTTTCCGTCAGGGTGGCAGAGTGCAGAATAATGTCCCTTTAATATAATGTATGCCTGGAGGCGTTCTGCCAGTTCGCTTGCCTTCATCAGTCTTTCGGTACAGCTGCTGCTCGCATTGCCGGCAAGCCGGTCGAACTCCTTCGGATGAGGTGTCATGATGATATTCTTTGGCAACTGCTGCATCCACGCCCTGTGGCTGGAAAGAATATTGAGCGCATCGGCATCAATGACGAGCGGACAGGTAGCACGGCGCAGTTGGGCGATGAGGGCGATGGCTGTTGTCTCGTTCTGTCCCAATCCGGGACCTACGCCCAGCGCATCGAACATCTCTGTATCTACCGGTTCGCTGAATATGGTTTCTTCAGCATCCATCTGCAGTACCGCTTCAGGTACCGAAATCTGCATGATTTCATAATTCCGCTTTGGGGTATGGGCTGTTACCTTGCCCGCACCGGTTCTCAGACAAGCCTTGGTGGCTAATACCGAAGCACCGCTCATGCCGTAACTTCCCGCTATGAGCAGCGCATTACCCATGCTGCCTTTATGAGCAAAGTCGCTGCGCGATTTCAGGAGCGGACGGATGTCGTTCTCTTCGAGTATGCGGCACCGGCACTCCGTATTCTGGATGAATTCCTGGGAAAGTCGGATGTCGAGCACGCGCAGTCTGCCCAGGTACTGCTGGTTATCCGCCATCAGCATCGACAGTTTCTTCTGCTGCAGGGTAAGGGTCAGAGTGGCACGGATGATGTTGGCATGGATATTATAGGAATTGTCCTCGGTCATCAGTCCCGAAGGGATATCGATGCTTACTACCTTGGCAGGACTCTGGTTGATATATTTCACCATCGCGGCGAATCCGCCAGCCAATGGTTTGTTGAGCCCGCTTCCAAAGAGTCCGTCCACCACCAGCATTTCTGCATTGAGCTTAGGAGGGTCCAGGTTGGTGGTAATCTCAGTAAATTTCACTCTCTTTGCATCCAGCAGACGCTTCTTGTTGGCAAGACAGTCTGCCGACAGTTTATTCTGTACATTAAAGAGGTATACACTTACATCATATCCATCCTCGCTGAGCATTCTCGCCACAGCAAGCGCATCGCCGCCGTTATTACCCGGACCGGCGAAAACAACCACTGGAGTGCGGTTAGACCATTCCTCTTCTATAGCGCGTGTCAGCGCTTTGGCTGCACGTTCCATCAGGTTGAGCGAACTGATAGGTTCGTGCTCAATGGTGTATTTATCCAACTCATGAATCTGAGCGCTTGTAAAAATCTTCATATTATCTGATAATCTTGGTATTATCTGCGCGAACTGTCGTGATAATTTGTCAACTCATGCAGATAAACGGTTATTTTCATGCAAAAGTACAAAAAATAGTTGATGAAAGCACGAAGTTTCATGTTTTTTTCGTAATTTTGCAGAAAATATTATTATAGAACAGACTATGAGCATAGTAAAGATCAAGGATAAGAGCTTCAAGACATCGATTCCTGAGGCTGAGATTCTGAAGAAAGTACAGGTCGTAGCAGACCGTCTGAACAAGGATTATGCAGGCAAGAAACCTGTCTTCCTGGCAGTATTGAACGGCGCATTTATCTTTGCAGCCGACTTGATGCGAATGATTACCGTGCCAAGCGAGATTTCATTCGTGAAGTATGCTTCTTACGAGGGTACCTCCTCTACGGGCAGCATGAAGACCCTGATGGGTTTGAACCAGGATTTGGCAGGCCGCCACGTGGTTATCGTAGAGGACATCGTAGATTCCGGTTTCACCATGGCTCACATGATTGAAGACCTGAAGAAGCTGAACCCAGCCAGCGTTGAGGTTTGTTCCCTCCTCGTGAAACCAGGCAACTTGAAGGTTGATCTTGATATCAACTATGCTGTTATGGAAATCCCTAACGATTTCATCGTAGGATATGGATTGGATTATGACCAAGAAGGCAGAAACCTCCGCGACATCTACACGATTGTAGAAGAATAGGGGGTGAAGCATGTGGGAGAAAATAAGTGATTATTGCTTGGATGTCTCCAAGTACTTCTTGACTGCTGTATTTGTTACTTCGATGATGCAGGATCTCAATGATGTTCGTTGGATGTTGTATGTTATCAGCGGATTAATAGCAATCATATTGTTTATAGCAGGTATTTATATTAGGAAGAATAAAAAAGATAACGATAAAAAGAAGAAATAATGGCAAATTTAAGTTTGATGGCATTTAATTGCCTTTTAGATATTCCTTTTTTGGGTACATACATTATTTTGGCTATGGTAGGAATCCCTGCTATAGTATTCTTGTTATTTGTTTTGACTCCCAAAGGAAAGCAATGGTTTAACAGTATAAACTAGGTTTCTGACACAACATAAATATTTTATATATATATTAAGGTAAAAATGAAAAATATCGTAATTTTCGGCGCTCCAGGTGCAGGTAAAGGCACGCAGAGCGACAAGATGATCGAGAAGTATGGTCTCGGTCACATTTCTACAGGTGATGTACTTCGTAACGAAATCAAGAACGGTACAGAACTTGGTAAGACAGCTAAGGGTTATATCGACAATGGTCAGTTGATTCCAGACGAGTTGATGATTGACATCCTCGCAAGCGTATACGATAGCTTCGGTAAGGATCACGCTGGTGTAATCTTCGACGGTTTCCCACGTACCACTCCACAGGCTGAGGCTCTGAAGAAGATGCTTTCTGAGCGTGGTCATAAGATTGCTGCGATGATTGAGTTGGCTGTTCCTGAGGATGAGCTGATGGCTCGTCTGATTAACCGCGGTAAGGAAAGCGGCCGTTCTGATGATAACGAGGAGACTATCAAGAAGCGTCTCAATGTTTATCATACACAGACTGCTCCGCTCATCGACTGGTATGAGAAGGAAGGCATTCATCACCACATCGAGGGTCTCGGTACTGTAGATGAGATCTTCGCTCGTGTTTGCAATGTAATCGACAACTTGTAATCAAGATAAAGAATCTTCCCCGCTATGGTGGGGAAGATTTATTCATTAAATAAATAAAAAGAAAAGAATAAATGGCTGAATCCAATTTCGTAGACTACGTAAAGATACAATGCCGCTCTGGTAAGGGTGGCAAGGGCTCCATGCACCTGCGCCACGTAAAGTACCAGCCTAACGGCGGTCCTGACGGTGGCGACGGCGGACGTGGAGGAAGCATCTATCTCCGCGGCAACCATAACTACTGGACGTTGCTGCACCTCAAGTATCAGCGCCACTTCTTTGCCGAGCATGGTGGAAATGGTGGTCGTGATAAGTGTCATGGAACCGATGGCAAGGATATTTATATCGATGTGCCTTGCGGTACCGTGGTATATAATGCCGAAACAGGCAAGTTTGTATGCGATGTGGCTTATGACGGGCAGGAAGTTCTGCTCCTCAAGGGCGGTCGTGGCGGATTGGGCAACTTCCAGTTCCGTACCTCTACCAACCAGGCTCCTCGCTATGCACAGCCGGGCGAACCTATGCAGGAGATGACCATCATCATGGAGCTCAAGCTCCTTGCCGATGTAGGTCTGGTAGGTTTCCCTAATGCCGGTAAGTCAACTTTGCTGAGTGCCGTATCAAGTGCCCGTCCTAAGATTGCAAACTATCCGTTTACTACGCTCGAACCATCGCTGGGTATCGTAGATTATCGCGATCACCAGAGTTTTGTCATGGCTGATATTCCTGGCATCATCGAGGGCGCGAGCGAAGGAAAAGGTTTGGGCTTGCGATTCCTCCGCCATATTGAGCGCAACTCTCTGCTGCTCTTCATGGTTCCGGGCGATACTGACGACATCAAGAAAGAATATGAAGTATTGCTGGGCGAACTGAAGAACTTCAATCCGGAGATGCTCGACAAGCATCGCGTGCTGGCTATCACCAAGTGCGATCTGCTCGACGAAGAACTGATTGAAATGCTCAAGGAAACTTTGCCTACCGATCTTCCGGTGGTCTTCATCTCGTCTGTTACCGGACAGGGTATCCAGGAACTGAAGGATGTGCTCTGGAAGGAACTCAATTCTGAGAGCAACAAGCTTCAGGAGATTACTGCCGAAGATACGCTTGTTCACCGTGACAAGGATATGTCTCGCTTCCAGCAGGAACTGGCTGCAGAGGGTGAGGATGTAGTAGAATATATTGATGAGGATGAAATCGAGGATGTTGACGACCTCGATGATTTCGAATACGAATAAATGTTATGATCAAAGAATATCAGGTAGCTTCTGGTGTCAAGGCTTTCTCTACTACACGTAAGGGAGGAGTGAGCCAGGGCAACTATGGCGAATTTAATATCAATGAGTTTTGCGGTGACAATGCAGAACATGTAGCTGAAAACCGCAAGCGTCTTGCCACAGAGTTGGGTATTGATACAGCCCATATCATCATGCCCCATCAGGTGCATGGAGTAGAGGTGCGCAATATTGCCGGTGAGTTTCTCACCATGCCTGAGAATATCCGCAAGATGGTGCTCGAAGGTGTAGATGCCGTGATGACTGACCAGAAAGGTGTATGTATCGGTGTTTCTACTGCCGATTGCATTCCTGTGCTTCTTTATGATGAGGAGCATCAGGCTGTGGCTGCCATCCATGCTGGCTGGCGTGGCACGCTGGCTCGCATCGTGCATAAAACCATTCAGGAGATGGCGTTTACCTATCATACCGACCCGAAGAAGTTGAAGGCGGTGATAGGTCCGGGCATTTCGCTCGACCATTTCGAGGTGGGCGATGAGGTTTACGAGGCTTTTGAGCAGGCAGCTTTCCCTATGGAAGAGATTGCCGAACAGCGTCCTAATGCCGCCTTCTCGGTTGATCCTGCTGAGCGTGAGCGTCTGGCTGCTGAGGGTAATATCGTGCAGCCGCTGAAATGGCATCTCAATCTTCCGCTCTGCAACAGACAGATTCTTCTGCATTGTGGAGTGGCCGAAGAGAATATCCAGGATTGTGGCATCTGTACCTTTGCCCATTGCGATGAGTACTTCTCTGCCAGAAAACTGGGTACAGAGAGTGGCAGAATCTATACAGGCATCTTGTTGAAGTAAAAGCCTGGTAGCAGGTAAGTATCAGATAGTTTTCAAGATAACATCCATTTTTCCTTTTCTGTAAGAACGGAGAGGGAGAAATGGATGTTTTTCAGTTAATAGTTTATAGAATATTTTGAAAATCGGAAAGAAAAAGTAAATAATGAAAAGAATGAAAAAAGGATTGCGGCTATTGGCTGTGGCAGGACTCATGGTGTTCTCGCTGAGCAGTTTTATGCCCGCTAAAAATGTATTCACGGCAGCCGAACAGCAGCAGGTGAGTATTGCAACACCCGGTCTCTTTGCCCAGAGTCAGGCATTTAATGTAGACTTTGAGATATTCCGTGCTAAGGAATATTCCTTCCCGCTTCCTGTGGGCAAAGCAACCCTTCTGAACAATCATGTGTTGCGTATCTCTACCTCTAAAGGCGATGCTGTCAAGGCGATGCTCGAAGGTTATGTGCGACTTTCCAGAAAGTCGGAATCAATGGGTAATGTCATCGTGGTGCGCCACGATTGCGGTCTGGAAACCGTTTATGCCAACAATGCCGAGAACCTGGTTAAGGTTGGACAGCATGTGGATGCCGGACAGACGATTGCCATTGTAGGCTCTAAGGAGGGTGAAACTTATTGCGATTTCTCTATCATGGTGAATGGCGGTAGGTTGAATCCTGAAACTTTCGTAGAATTGAAATCGCATAAGTTGCGCCGCCAGACGGTGCAGTTCCGCAAGCATGGTGCCCGTGTCATCGCTTCGGTTATCGGTGGCAAGGATTCTTCTGTAGGAAGAAATGCTGAGGCTGACAAGGAGGCATCTGGCAAGAAAAAGGGTGGAATAGGAGATGGAATGACGCTCGATCCTGATGAGGTTTATGATCCGTTTACCATAACCAATACTTTCGAGCTTGATTTGGAGAAGATAGAAAAGACAGCCTGGGCTTATCCTTTGCCGGGTGCCAAGGTAATCAGTCCTTATGGTGGCAAGCGCCGCCATTCGGGTGTAGATCTCAAGACGTGCCCGAATGATGAGATTGTGGCTGCCTTTGACGGTACGGTCGTTGCATCAGGACCCTACTATGGTTACGGCAACTGCATCCGTATCAGGCATGCTTATGGTTTCGAGACGCTCTACAGTCATCAGAGTAGGAACAAGGTGAGGAAGGGCGATAAGGTAAAGGCTGGTCAGGTAATCGGTTTGACGGGCCGTACCGGTAGGGCTACCACAGAGCACCTCCATTTCGAGGTTAGCTTTGATGGTAGACGACTGGACCCAGCCATCATTTATGACCACGGCAAGCATCAATTGAAGCCTGTAACCCTTCATCTGACGAAGGGCAGGGGCGTAAAGAGTGTAAAGAACCAGTAACCGTTTTACTCTTCCCCTGGAATTTGATGACTGTTTAAGAAGAACAGTCCACTAGCGCCTATGTAGCTAGTGGGCTGTTCTTCGAATACTAGTATCCTGTCTTTCGCTTGCCAGTACTCTATTCATGGCTCCTGCTATCAGAAAACAGTTCGCCCGTGCGCTGTTATTATACAGCACACGGGCGAAACATTTCATTTATTTATGATAGAGAAGTATTATTTCTTCTTCTGGGATTTACGATTGGCTCTCTGCTGGCGATACTTTGCCTTCTGACGGGCAGAGCCACTACCGTGAGCACCCGTTATGTACTTTTTCTTCTTAGCTTTGGTCTTCACCTTGTCGTCGTCATCCTTCTTAGGACCACCGCCGCCCTTGAAGACCATACCGCCCATGATAATATCGTCAATGTCACTCATATACCTTAATTATATAATAAATTAGTGATGGAAGAGGCGAACGTGAGTAAACGCCATAGCGATGCCGTACTTGTCGCAGGTATCAATAACATGATCGTCACGGATACTACCGCCTGCTTCTGCTATGTATTCAACACCACTCTTATGAGCACGCTCAATATTGTCGCCGAATGGGAAGAAAGCATCACTACCTACAGATACACCCTTGTTCTGGGCAATCCAAGCCTTCTTCTCCTCGCGGGTCAATGGCTCAGGCTTCTCTGTAAAGAACTGCTCCCAAACGCCATCCTGCAATACATCCTCCCACTCATCGGAGATATAGACATTGATGGTATTGTCGCGGTCGGCACGACGGATCTTCTCCTTAAAAGGCAGGTTCATCACCTTAGGACACTGGCGCAACCACCACTCATCAGCCTTAGAACCAGCCAGACGGGTACAGTGGATACGGCTCTGCTGGCCGGCACCGATACCGATAGCCTGACCATCCTTTACGTAGCATACAGAGTTACTCTGAGTATACTTCAGGGTGATGAGCGAGATAATCAGATCGCGCTTAGCCTCAGGAGTGAAAGTCTTGTTCTTGGTAGGAACATCCTCGAAGAGAGCAGGATCATCAAGCTTCACCTCGTTGCGTCCCTGTTCGAAGGTAACACCGAACACCTGCTTGCGCTCGATAGGAGCTGGCACATAGTCAGGATCAATCTTGATAACGCAGTAGGTACCCTTGCGCTTTTCCTTCAGAACCTCGATAGCCTCAGGAGTATAGCCAGGAGCAATGACACCATCGCTCACCTCACGCTTGATGAGGAGGGCTGTAGCCTCGTCGCATACATCGCTCAGCGCAACAAAGTCGCCATAAGAGCACATGCGGTCAGCGCCACGCGCACGAGCATAGGCACAAGCCAATGGAGAGAGCTCAAACTTGACATCATCAACGAAGTAAATCTTCTTCAATGTGTCGCTCAGAGGCAAGCCGATAGCTGCACCGGCAGGAGAAACGTGTTTGAAACTAGCGGCAGCAGGCATTCCTGTAGCAGCCTTGAGTTCCTTGACCAATTGCCAGGAATTGAAGGCATCCAGGAAGTTGATGTAGCCAGGACGGCCGTTGATCACTTCGATAGGAAGCTCCCTTCCGTCATCCATATAGATGCGAGAAGGTTTCTGATTTGGATTACATCCGTACTTAAGTGCTAATTCTTTCATCTTCTAAGAAATGTATTTTGGAATTTGGCGCAAAGTTACAAAAAATGATTGAGATATTGGACTTCTGTTTCGTAAAAAGCCCTAAAAAACAGCATTTTTATGATATAAAGCATTTTTTTTACCCCAAAACATAAAAAAGTCGGGAAAAATGTACTCTGTTTCATTCTTTTTCAGTACTTTTGCTCCTAGTTAGTAAAGTATGAGAGGATTGTTATGAAACAGGATTTGAAAGTCCTTGCTGAACACATAGAAAAGAAGGTTGGCAAGGCACATGTTTTCCACAAAATGTGGGATGTTTTGAAAGGGAAGGAGAAGCCTTCCCGCCAGACTTTGGACAAGCTGGCGCTGCTCGCCGGATTCCAGAGTTGGGATGATTTCCAAGGTGCTTTACACGGCACGGAGGATGGGCTCGTGAATTATGATGCGGGCGAAAAATAAAAGAATGGAGCATGGTTGGTTTAGTAGGCAGCCATGATTTATTGAATTGTAAAGATAGTTGTTTTTCGGTATAAGATTGTAGATATAAAAAAGGGAACCCGGTCGTGAGACTGGATTCCCTTTATTTTTTTCTGATTAGGTCTCCTAAGAAAAATTATTCTGCACCCTTAGCTACAGTCTTCTTCTCAGCGATACGAGCCTTCTTACCAGTAAGCTTACGCAAGTAATACAACTTAGCGCGACGAACCTTACCACGCTTGTTCACCTCGATAGAATCGATAGCTGGTGACTCGATAGGGAAGATACGCTCAACACCTACAGTACCAGACATCTTGCGAACTGTGAAACGCTTCTTGTCACCATGACCAGAGATCTTGATAACAACACCACGATAGAGCTGGATACGCTCCTTAGTACCCTCGACGATTTTGTAAGCGACTGTGATAGTATCACCTGCCTTGAACTCAGGGAACTTCTTGCCGGTTGCAAATGCTTCTTCAGCAACTTTAATCAAATCCATTTTTTGTATAAAATTAAAAATTGTTTGTCGTTCCAACGCAACATGGACTTGGACAACACTTCTGCCCAGACAACAGCGGTTACGCCGAAAAGCGGGTGCAAAGTTACTACTTTTTCTTGTATCTCGCAAATTTTCAGACACTTTCTTTCTTTTTTCTCGCAGATTTAACTATTTTTCTTTCTGGTCAGCGTCTTTTCCCACAGATTTCACGGATTTCACAGATTTATTTTGTATTTTTGCACTCCAAAACATTAAGATAACAATAAATATGAAGAAAAAGAATGGTATGAAGGTGGCACTTGCATCAACGGTGATGCTGCTGATGGCAAGTCCGGCTTTCGCCCAGAAATACAAGGTGGCGAAGGTGGAGAGAACCCGAATATTGGTTGATCAGAAATGGGATGCACAGCCTGATGCTGAGGCTGCCCGATTTATCGCTCCTTATAAGAGTAAGGTAGACAGTATCATGGGCCCTGTTGTAGGTCATATTGCTCATGATATGACCCGTCACCGTCCGGAGAGCGAACTCAGTAACTTGCTCTGTGACATCCTGGTATGGGGTGGCAAGCAGTTTGAAGAACAGCCTGTTTTTGCTGTTTACAATATGGGTGGCATCCGTTCTAATCTTGCTAGGGGTAAGGTTACTGTAGGCGATGTGAACGATATGGCTCCTTTCGAGAACAAAATCTGTTTCCTGACCCTGAAGGGCGATAAGGTTCTGGAACTCTTCCAGCAGATAGCTCATCGTGGCGGCGAAGGCTTGAGCCATGCTGTTAGAATGGTAATCACCAAGGATGGAAAACTGAAGAGCGTTACGCTGAACGGTGAACCAGTTGATCCGGAGAAGAATTACCGCGTTGCAACCCTCGATTATCTTGCCGAAGGTAATGACCAGCTCGTAGCCTTCAAGAGCGGAACCGATGTCTTTGCTCCTAAGCAGAAAGAGAACAATGTGCGCTACATCATCATGAATTATTTCCGTGAGATGCAGGCACAGGGCAAGAGGGTGGAATCTAAGATTGAAGGTCGCTGCGTGGTAGAATAGTTAATAGTTTATAGTTGATAATTCTGATGAAACATACATTATTATATATAGGTCTGGCTCTGGCATCCTTCATGATGCAGCCGGCAGCCGTTCAGGCTAAAGCTAAGAAAGAGGCAAAGGTGGTAAAGCAACTCGTAGTGCTCCATACCAACGATACGCATTCATGCGTAATGCCCATCAATCCGAATCTCGCAGATACGGCAACTGCCAATCGTGGCGGTTTCCTCCGTAGGGTGGCGATGATCAAGCAGGAGCGTAAGGCGAATCCCGACTTGCTGCTCTTTGACAGTGGCGATTTCTCGCAGGGTTCACCTTATTACTCTCTCTTCAAGGGAGATGTGGAAGTAGGACTGATGAACGAGATGAAATATGATGCTGCTACCATCGGAAACCATGAGTTTGATTTCGGAATGGACAACATGGTGCGCATCTTCAAGATGGCGAAGTTTCCTATCGTCTGCTCCAACTATGATTTCACCGGTACCGAACTGGCAAATGTCGTAAAGCCTTATACCATTATCAAGCGCAAGGGACTGAAGATTGGCGTTTTCGGCTTGTGTCCGGAACTTGCCGGCTTGGTAACCGAAGTCAACTATGGCTGCATCAAGTATCTCGATCCTATCGCCAAGGCAAAGGAAATGACAGAGATATTGAAGAAGAAAGAGAAGTGTGATGTCATCATCTGCATCTCCCACCTAGGCTGGAAGATAGATGGCATCGACGATTCCGAGGTAGCCCCAGCTACCCGTGACATCGACCTGATACTGGGCGGTCATAGCCATACCTACTTCAAGCAGTTGGAGTATCTGAACAATCTCGATGGCAAACCGGTGCCAATCGACCAGAACGGCAAGAGCGCCATCTGGGTAGGAAGAATGACATTGGATATTGTGAAGAATAAATAAAAGAAGAAGGTTGATACCAGGCAAAATGCGAGGTATCAACCTTTTCTTTTATTATCTATTCCTAAAACGTTAATCTTTTCTCAAATCCTTATTCCTTGTTGGAAGAAGCATAGAGACCGATGCAGGCACCGAGGAAGCCACCGCTCTTCTGGGTGCTCAGGTTAGATGCATCTACACCCTTGGCAAGAAGCTGCCAGCTGCCGCCTTCTTCGGCATAATAGAAATCATAATATCTGTCATGACCTTCTACCTTCAGCTTCAGCTTACCTCCCTTGATAGGAGCAGAGGCGATAGTTACGTTGTTCTTCTCGGCACGGGTCAGGGTAATCATCAGCTTGCCATTCTTCATGGTCTTACCCAATACGAAGTTGTGGTCTTCCTTCTGGAGAAGTGCCAAGCCTGCGATATCCTTGTCGTTGCGAGGAGTAAAGTTGATTTCTGTCTCAGCTGTGAAGGTGCCGTGCTGCTGACGTGCCCAGATGGCAGACATCGGCTCACGCTTGTAGATGTTGCCTGGCAGGAGATTGAACTTCAATTTGCCGTTTTCTACCTTGTAACAGTCAACGAAGTCGCGGAGGAACATCCAGCGTGGATTCAACTCTTTCAGACCCGCCTTATTGTTATCAACTTCGAAGTTATCCACATAAGAGAAGTTGCCTGAGAACTCATTCTTCTTTGCAGGCTTCAAACCAGCCTTCTCTCCAACGGTAGAGATAGGAGTATTCTTGGCAAGAATCTCTGGCCATCCATTCTTCCAGGTTACCGGCAGGAGATAAGTATCGCGACCTGTGTTGTACATATCCTCTTCATAAGGACGGCAAGCCAGGAATACAGCCCACCAGTTACCCTTGCCATCTTCTACGATGTCGGCATGACCAGCACTTGATACTGGGTCCTTGCGGTTAGGGTCGAGACCGGTACGCTGGGTAAGAATAGGGTTGTTAGGGCATTCCTCCCATGGTCCCATCGGATTCTTGGCACGCAGGATAACCTCACTGTGCCATCCGCCTGTACCACCTTCGGCGCACATCAGATAATAGAACTTGCCCTTCTTGAAGAGGTGAGGACCCTCAATCCAGATAGGACGCGCCTCTACATGGGTTCCGCCACGCAGAATCTCCTTGAAGTCGCCCTTGATGCTGTCGCCCTTCACGTCGAATTCGAAGCAGCGGATAGCACGCTGACCCTCATAGTCGGCACCGCCAACTACCGGACCGTTATGCACGATATATCCCTTTCCGTTGTCATCGAAGAAGAAGCTAGGGTCGATGCCGTCAATCTTCTTCAGATAGATAGGCTCGCTCCAGCCTTTGGAAGGATCTTTTGATTTCACAAAGAAGTTGCCGGCTCCCACATTGGTGGTAATCATATAGAAGGTCTTGTTCTTCTTGTTATAGCTGATGGCTGGTGCGAAGATACCGGCTGATACCTGCTGACCCTTCAATGGAACCTGTGATGTGCGGTCGAGAACATGACCGGCAGGCTGCCAGTTGACCAGGTCTTTACTGGTTGAGAGAGGCACACCTGGGAAGAAGGTAAACGAAGAGTTTACCAGATAGTAGGTGTCGCCTACGCGACAGAGTGATGGGTCTGGATAGAAACCAGCCAGTACCGGGTTGTAATACTGGTGAGTCTTGTCAATTTCAACATTGAAGCGAGCGTCATTTCCCGCATACTTGAAATAGTCAAACTCAGCTGTCTGCGCCTGTGCAGCGGCTGCAAGCGTCAGGGAAAGCGATAAGATTGCAATTTTCTTCATTTTATTATTGGGTTTAAAATTACAGAATGAGTATCTGAACTCATGGATGAAACATGTATTCAGAATTCTGCTGCAAAGTTACCGCTTTCCTTTTAAATATACCCCCACAGAATGTTACCAACACTTTGCGAGGCGTATCATAAGCTTCTCTATTTGTAACAAATACTTTATTTTGGGAAACATCTGGCCTTTTCTGCAGTGAAAAGGCTAGATTTTCCGGTGTGCCTGCATATAATCGCGAGGCGAAGAGCCATAAAAGTTCTTGAACATGGTGCTGAAGCTGGCTGGGTTGGAGAAACCGCAGCTAAACATGATGTCTGTTATCGTCTTGTTAGAGTGGCTCAGCAACTTTTCGGCATATTGCAGACGGGTATTTCGGATGAAGGCATGTGGTGTCTGGTTGGTCAGTTCCTTCATTCGGCGGTGCAGATGCACACGGCTCAGTCCTACTTCGCGGGCAATCATATCCACACTCAGGTCCTCATTATCCATGTTATCATTGATTACCTTCATCACCTGTTCCATCAGCTGGTCTTTTGGCGAAAGGGCTTTTTCTATCGCCATCTGCCTGTCGCTCTGTCTCTCGTTGCCCATAAACTTGTTTCTCAAAGTACGGCGCACGTTGAGCAGGTTGATGATGGTGCGGCGCAGAATGTCCATATTGAACGGCTTCACCACATAGGCATCGGCACCCGACTGCAAACCGGTCAGCTGGTCTTCCTCTCTGCTCATCGCTGTAAGCAGAATCACCGGAATGTGGTTGGTGTTCACATTGTTCTTGATCTTGGTACAGAGCGTATTGCCGTCCATTTCTGGCATCATGATGTCTGAGATAACGAGGCTTGGCTTCTGCTTGATAATCTCTGGCAGCGCCTCCTTTCCGTTGCAGAAGGTAAGGATATTGTAGGTTTCCTGTAGTTGGGTCTTCAGGAAATTACGTATTGCCTCATCGTCTTCTACCACAGCGATGGTGCTCTTTGCCTTGCTCTTGAAATCTTCTTCGGCGTCATTGGCTGTATCGGCAGCATTCTCTTCGTTTCCTTCCCCCAGGTTTTCTTCCAGTTCCTTGATGTCTTCAGCAGTCTGTGGCTCCGGTGCATCTATCATTTCTTCCGGTTTCAGATGCTCGTTGCCCAGAGGCAGCGTGATGAGGAACTGGCTTCCTTCCTTCCAGTCGGCTTCATCAAGTGTCTTGTTGTTGGCGGCTGTAATGGTTCCGTAGTGTAGTTCCACGAGCGAGCGCGTCAGGTCGAGACCGATTCCCGTACCTACATTCCGGTCATTAGAAGTGGTGGTACTCTGATAGAAGCGCTGGAAAATCGTTTCGAGCTTTTCCTCCTGAATGCCCTTGCCGCTGTCCTTGATGGCGATGCGGACATGATGAGGCGAGTGGGAGAGGGTGATACGGATTCTGCCGCCTGCAGGAGTAAACTTGAAGGCGTTTGACAGGACATTCATCAATACCTTGTCAAAGTTGTCGCGGTCTATCCATACCGGGAGAGTTTCATCTTCGTGCTCAAAGGTGAATTGGATGCTCTTGGCTATCGCCTGCTGGCAGAAGAGTTTGTATTCATCGCCAATAAAGGCAACCATATCGGTTTCGCTCATGTGCATCACCATCTGTCCCTTGTCAATCTTTCTCAGGTCCATCATCTGGTTAATCAGGTGCAGGATTCGTTCCGAGTTCTTGCGCATCATATCGTAGATGCCCTGACGGTGAGCGTCTTTATCTTCCTTAATCAGCGTGAACAGCGGAGTGAGGATAAGGGTCAATGGGGTACGGATTTCGTGGCTGATGTTCATGAAGAACTTCAGTTTTGCTTCGCCCATCTCTTCCGCATGGATATGCTGCTGCAATATGAACTGGTCTTCTATCTTGCGTTTGCGGTGCTTGACATAGAGCAGACAGAGCCCCAGGAAGGCAAGCAGATAGCAGAGTCTTGCCCAGATGCTGGCGTACCAGGCTGGGTGAACGATGATGGAGAACTCCTTGACAGGGGTTTCGTATCCGTTGCAGATGGCCTTGACACGGAACTTATAGGTACCTGCTGGCATGTGTGAGAATGACAGCTCGTTCATGCCAGACTGTATGGTTCGCCAATCCTCACCATTGATGCTGTAGGCGTAACTGATCTGCTCTACATTATTATATGTAAGAGTAGACAGGTGGATGGTGAAGGTGTTGTCTTCATGAGATAAGGAGAACTTGTCGCTGTTGTAGCCGCCTTTGCCGATGATAGTATAGATGCCCGATTCCATCTCTGGGTATACAGGTTGGTTGCCCAAAAAAAGTCCTGATATGGTAACTTTTGCCTGCCAAGGATGCTGTTTCACCTTGTCCGTATCAAACCAGTTGATACCGCCGGTTCCGCCCATCACCAGCATCTTTCCTCCCCAGAGCGTGCAGGCTGCAGCATCGCTGAACTCATTGCTCTGTAAGCCATTATCCGAGAAGTACTTGTTGATAGTTCCTTTTTCTGTATCTACCTGGTTTAAGCCACAGGTAGTTCCTATCCAGATTCTGCCCTTGTAATCTTCTATGATGCTGGCTACGCTGTTGTCAGAAAGTCCAAGTTCTGTGTTATAAATCTTCGGATGAGCATATCCCTTCTTCGGATCATAGCAGATTGCGCCGTCTTCAGTGCCAAACCATACGCGGTTCTTGCTGTCAGAATAAACGCAATGAGAGAAACTGCCCTTGCTCAGACAGTTGACGCCACCGAAAGTGGAAGTCCAGCTGTTTTTTTGCTGGTCATAGCAAGCCAGACCCACAGAAGTGGCTACGAAAACCCGCTTACCATCTTTTGAGATGCTAAGTTTCACGAGGTAATCATTAGGAATACTGTTCTTTTTCGGGTTGTTGTCGGCACCATCTTGTTTTTTCCATTGCTTGATGCTTCCATCTGGAGAAAGGCGGAAAAGTCCTTTGCCCATGGTAGCAAACCATACATTGCCCTGCGGGTCTTCCTGGATATCGAAGATGCCCGCCTGGTTGCTAATGCCTAGGCTGAATGGATGGAAAGATCCCCCCGCATCTATCAATCCCATACCGTCAATATAGGTTCCTACCCATGTTCTGTCCTTCCGGTCTTTGCAGAGTGCCAGTACCGTGGTGTTGCCTAATAAATGGCTCTTGATGCTACCGGTTTTTATGTCAAAGAGGTAAAGACCATCCTTGTCGGTGCCCACCCAGACTTGATCGCCCTGGTTAGCACACAGACTTGTGATGCTGTTTTCGCCTATCACGTTGCGGTTGCCCAAACGGTAGCCCATATAGTTGAAATCGCATTGAGCCTGCGACTGCATGAATACGCCCTTCTGGAGCATACTCACCCAGATGTTTCCCGTAAAATCTTCTATAATGCTGGAAATCTTGCTCTTGGCAAGATTTACTTCACGGCTGAACAGAGGATTATTTTGCAAGAATCCTGTTACAGGGTTATACACGAAGATACCCATACCATCGCAACCGATAAACAAGCGCTGGTCGCGGCTGATATAGATGTTGTCAATAGGAAGATTGCCAATGCCGGCTATCTTGGCGAAGGCGGTTGAACCAGCCTTGAGAAGGTAAACACCTTCATTCTTGGTGGCAAGATAAATGTTGCCCTTGTCGTCTTGCCTGATATCTTGTGCGTTAAGTTGCTCTGTTCCCATGATGCGTGAAACAAGCTTGCCGTTCTTTTCTTTCCGTAACAGCTTTCCGTTTTCCAGGATAATCCAGAGCCTTTCTTGTTTGTCTTCCAGAATCTTATGTATGTATTTCAGGTTCTCCACTTCTCCTTTCATGGTGTAACAGGCGTTTGCATCTATTTTCTTGGTCATGATGCCGTAACCGGAGGTAACGACAGCAATATCGCCATTGTGCAAACGGCTTACCTGGGTAACGTAAGTGTTTATAGGCTTATTTCTTGAATCGAGCATAGGTACGTTGCAGAACCTTTTACCATTAAGTATAAGTAGCGACTTGTTTGTTCCCAGCACAATACGCCCCTTTTCATCCTGTGTTATACAGTTGATATAGTTGCTGTTGAGCCCGTCACTGTTGCCGTAGGTTTTTCTGATGACCATAAAGTTATAGCCATCATAGATATTCAAGCCGTTACGGGTGGCAATCCAAATGAAACCATTTGAATCTTGGAACACCTGAGTGGCAAGGTTGCTCGAAAGCTGGTTGTCTGAATTGAAAAGTTTTCCTCGCTGCGCCATCATATTCTGCGCAGTGAGACAGAAGATAAACATCAGTAAAAGACCGATGTATCTCATTGTTCTGAGGTTTGATTTCATGGAAATCATCATGATTCTTGGTTTCATTGTCTTTTGGCTTTTTTATATTCGTTTGCAAAAATACAAAATTAATGGGAGAATAATGCATGGTAAGGTATGTTTTTTACGAGAATATATTAAAAAAGGTGTTAAAATGTTACGTAGGGTAAAGATAATGTTACATGTGATACGAGAGAAAAACTATTGGTTACTTATTATAAAGTATATATGATAGATTAGAAGTATCTTTGCATCGGTTTTTAAGTTGTATATATTTAGAATATTTAGGTTAGTTAGGTTTATACATAATAGTTTGTTGAATAGGTTTAGAATTTCTAAAAGATTTTGATATTATGGTTTTTATATAGAATCATGATTAATTGGTTTTTGGGATTGGTGCGTAGTGATTACGCGCCATTCTATTTTAAAAGACCAGCATCCTTTTCTGTAAACTAGAACCTGGCAATTCTTCATAATATAATAAGGTGACTGACAATAAATGATAAATCTAAAAATAATTGTAACAATGAACAGAAAGAAATTGTTAATATCACTCGCTATGGTTATGCTGTCAATGGCGGGGCTGGCTGCAGATAATCTGCCGGCACTTCGTGTGCAGGGTAAGAATCTGGTAGATGCCAATGGTAAGACTGTTGTCTTGCATGGCGTAATGGATACGCCGAACCGCTACTTCAACGGTTGGAGATGGCAACAGTGGAAGGCTGATTATTCTGAAGCCGACATTCAGCCTTGCTTGGAATATTTCTCTAAGCTGTTTTCTGCCATCACCGACAAGAAGCAGGGCGCTTACTGTACCGTGTTCCGATTGCACATGGATCCATGCTGGACCAACGATCCGACAAAGAAAGCAGAAAACGAGGCTGATATCTCGGCATTCAACATGGCGCGCTATCGTCTCTATCTCCAGAAACTCTACATTCCTCTCATCAAGGATGCTATAGCACATGGACTCTACGTCGTCGTACGTCCACCGGGTGTCTGTCCACAAGACATTAGTGTTGGAGATAAGTACAACCGCTATCTCAAGTCGGTATGGAAGGCCTTTGCTGCCGATGAGTATATCCAGCAGAATTCGGGCATCATCTCCATCGAACTAGCCAACGAGCCGGTGAGGGTTCATATGGGTGATGGCTCTAATTCGGATAAAGCACTGCATGATTTCTTCCAGCCGGTAGTGGATGTGATTCGCGAGCAGAGCTTCAAGGGAATCATCTGGGTGCCGGGCACCACTTGGCAGCAAAACTATCGTGACTATGAAAAGCATCCGATAGTAGACTCGCAAAACAATCTGGGTTATGCCGTTCACTGCTATCCAGGCTGGTATAGGTCAGGCTCGGGCAACAATGACAATACCAACAAGGAGATATTCTACAATGCATTCCTGGATGCTGTGCCAGTGGCGAAGACCAATCCTATCATCGTGACCGAGATAGACTGGAGCCCATACAAGCCAGGCTCAGGTCACAAGGACGAGCAGGGCAACTGGGTGGAGAGCAACTATGGCACTTGGGGCACCGCTACCACATCAGGTTTTGGTGAAGGATGGAAGTATATCCACGACAAACTGGGCAACATCAGCATGACGCTTCAAGGCTCAGGACTCTACTTCGACATCGACACTTATCTCAAGGACAAGGTTGTGGAGCCTGCGTTCAAGGGAGTAGACGAGGCTTGCGGCGAAGCTTGCTTTAAATGGTACAAGGAATGGTATTTGAAACAAAATACAACAGGAATTAAACAATTAGAAACCCAGGCAGACGTGGTTTCCACCTTATATTATAATATAGAAGGAAAAGAAGTTGAAAAGCCAACTGCAGGTGTTTATATAATAAAACAACTGTTAAGCAATGGAAAAATACGTTCTCGCAAGGTTTTTCTAAAATGATAAACTTTCTGTTACACCACGCAAAGTATGTTTCGAAAGAAATCCATACCTTTGCCGCCGTGAATAAACAGTTTTTGTGCACGCCTAAATTTTTAAAGCATAAATCAAAAATGAATAGAACATGATTGAACAAGTGTTAACAATGAAACGGACAGCAGCCTTATGCTTGGTGGGAGCTTTCTGCAGCCTGAATGCTCAGGCACAGAATATCCAGGTCAAGGGTAATCTTGTTGACGGTACAGGTGAGCCTCTGATAGGTGCCACTGTAAAAGTGAAAGGTAATGCCAGCGTCGGTGCGGTCACCGACTTAGATGGTAATTTCAGCATCAGTGTTCCTTCTGAGAATTCTATCCTCGTATTTACATACGTAGGTATGAAGACCAAGGAAGTAAAGATTGGTAAGAAGAGAGAGTTCAAACTTACTCTTGAAGACGACAACGCCATCGGAGAAGTTGTAGTCGTTGGTTATGGTCAGCAGAAGAAGGCTTCTGTCGTAGGTTCCATCACCCAGACTACTGGTGAGGTTTTGGAGCGTGCAGCTGGTGTCAGCGACGTTGGTTCAGCCTTGACAGGTAACCTCCCAGGAGTTGTTACAATCCAAGGCAATGGTATGCCTGGTGAGGAGGAACCTCAGATTATCATCCGTGGTTCTAGTTCATGGAACAATTCCGACCCTCTCGTTCTCGTTGATGGTATTGAACGTCCTCTGAGCAGCGTGGACATCTCTTCTGTGGAGAGCATCTCTGTACTGAAGGATGCTTCTGCTACTGCAGTCTATGGTGTGAAGGGTGCCAATGGTGTCATCTTGGTTACCACCAAGCGTGGTCAGGAAGGCAAGGCTAAGATTGACGTTGGTTTCAATGCTACGTTGAAAGCTCCTTCTAAGTTGCCTAATAAGTACGACTCTTATGATGCGTTGATGCTTCGCAACCAAGTGGTAGAACGTGAACTGGGCATTTATCCTGAAGGTGTTTCATATCTTCGTCCTCAGTCTTTTATAGACAACTATCGAAACCAGACTACGCAGGAGCAGCGTGAACGTTATGCCAATGTGGATTGGCAGGATGCACTTTTCAAAAAGTCTGCTGTGTCCTATAATGCGAACGTGAACGTGAGTGGTGGTACAAAATTCGTTAAGTACTTCGCTTCTGCTGATTTCGTGCATGAGGGTGACCTCTTCCGTGAGTATGACAATGGTCGTAACTACAACTCTGGCTATGGATACAATCGTATCAATGTTCGTAGTAACTTGGACTTTGCCATCACAAGTAGCACTACTTTGAAGGTAAATGTGGCTGGTAGCAATGGCGTAAGAAAAGCTCCTTGGAGTAACATGAGCAATAGTGAGTGGCAGATTGGTCAGCAGTGGGCTGGTGCTTATAACATCGCCCCAGATGTGTTCTTACCACAATATTCTGACGGCACATGGGGATTCTATCCATCTGCTTCCAATGTAAGTAACTCTGCACAGAATCTTGCTATCGGTGGTACAGCACAGGCTACAACCACTCGTATCAATACAGACTTTACCCTTGAGCAGAAATTGGATTTCATAACCAAAGGCTTGAATTTCCGTGGTACTATCTCTTGGGATAATGTTTTTGTTGAGACAGGACGAGGTATCAATGACTTGAATAATGAAGCCCAGACTAAGTATATTGATCCTGAAACAGGTCAGGTTACTTATGGTAAAGAACTTGAGGGACAGAATAAGTTTGATTGGCAGCAAGGTGTGAACTGGTCAACGGAAGGTGGTTCTGTAGATAATAACCAGACTGTTCGCAACCTTTACTATCAGTTGCAGCTCAACTGGGCTCGCAAGTTTGGACAGCATGATGTATCAGCCATGGGCTTGTTCTCACGTCAGGAGAATGCACGTGGTAGTGTGATGCCAACTTACCGTGAGGACTGGGCTTTCCGTGCTACCTATAGCTATGCAGGTCGTTATAACATCGAGTATAATGGTGCCTATAACGGATCAGAAAAGTTCAGCAAGGACAATCGTTTTGCCTTCTTCAATTCAGGTGCTATCGGATGGACCATTACTGAGGAAAACTTCATGAAGTATCTTCGTGACAAGCACATCATCGATATGTTGAAGTTTCGTGCTTCCTATGGTGAGATTGGTGATGACAACATAGGTGACCCATTTGATTCTTCTCGTCGCTGGTTGTATATGAGTCAGTGGGCGTATGGCGGCAAGAGTACGATGGATCTCGACCATACAGAGAGCATCTATACATGGTATCGACAGAACACTCTTGGAAATGACAATGTAAAATGGGAAACAGTTAAGAAAACCAACTTCGGTATTGATTATGGTTTCTTGGGAGGCTTGATTACTGGTTCTTTGGATTTCTTCTGTGATCGTCGTAATGACATCTTGATTTTCGGCGCCAACCGTTCTGTTCCTTCTTATTTCGGAACGACAGCGCCTACTATTAATAAAGGTAAGGTTCGTACCAGTGGTTACGAGTGGGAATTGAAACTTAATAAGGTGTTTGCTAATGGCTTGCGACTCTGGGGTAATTTCAATATGACCCATGCCAAGAATAAGGTAATTTTGAAGGATGATGCCATCCTTACTCCAAGTTATCAAAAGGAGGCAGGATTTGCCATGAATCAGTATCGCTCTTATATAGATAGGGGCTTTATCAATAATATTGATGATTTGATAGGTTCTCCGGCGCACGACTCCAATGACAATCACCGTTTGGTTGGTGACTATTACATTGTTGATTTCAATGGTGATGGTGTTGTTGATAGCAAGGACTCGGCTCCTGTAGGTTATAGCAGTAGTCCGCAGAACACCTATAATGCTACTATTGGTTTCGAATGGAAAGGGTTCTCTGCTTTCGCTCAGTTCTATGGAGTAACTAATGTGACCCGTGACGTAGGATTGGGAAGCTTTGGTAATAAGCTTGATAATGTTTATAATATTGGTACTTGGTGGAATAAGAATCAAAGCAATGCAGAATGTATCCTCCCTCGTTGGGGTGCCACTGCTTCAAGTTACACCGATGGTACACAGTATATGTATGATGGCTCTTACATTCGTTTGAAGAATGTCGAGATTGCTTATACCTGGACCAAGGGTTGGATTAAGGCATTAGGCGTAAACTACCTCAAGGTTTACTTGAATGGTAATAACCTCTGGCTCTGGACTCGTATGCCTGATGACCGTGAGGCAAACCTCGGTGGTGGTGGCTGGTTGGGAGCATACCCTACGGTTCGCCGCTTCAACTTAGGTGTTAAATTCTCATTGTAATTATAAAAAAAATATTCAGATGAAAAATAAGATAAAGACATTATTGTTGACGGGATGCGTCTCGCTGGCTCTCGGTACTTCGCTGAGTTCTTGTCAAGACTACTTGGACAAGGAGCCAGACTCAACAGTTTCTGCAGACGATGCCTTTGCCAATTTCCGTAATTTCCAAGGTTTCGTTGAGGAAATATACAACTGTATCCCTGATAAAGAGAAATGTAACTATTGTCCTTCATGGAACTGGGGTGATGATGAAATCTTCAATCCAGAGGCTGATAATAGAATGACCCATCAGGTTGATTTAGGTAACTTCCGTGCATGGGAATCTACTGGTAACTGGCTAAAGCGTGATGGTGCTTCTACTTCCACAAATAAGTTCGACCACGGTATTTGGAACCATGCGTGGTATTGCATCAGAAAATGTAACCTCGGTTTACAGAATATTGACAAGTTTGTGACTGGAAGTGCTGAAGAGAAAAAACTGATAGAGGGTCAGCTCTATTTCTTCCGTGCATGGTGGCATGAGGAAATGATGGAGTATTTTGGTGGTATGCCTTATGTGGATACTTATCTCGATGCCAATGCCGAGCTGAATTTGCCACGCCTTTCTTATCAGGAATGCGCTGATAAAGCGGCAGCAGATTTCCGCAAGGCTGCCGATTTGTTGCCTATTAATTGGGATAAGACTTCTGCAGGTGCTGCCACACAAGGTAAGAATGATCTTCGCATCAATAAGATCATGGCTCTTGGTTATCTTGGTAAAACCTATCTTTGGGCTGCTAGTCCTTTGATGAAGAATGGTGCGCAGACTGGTGCCAGCAAGAATGGCAAGACTTATGATTATGATCAGGAATATGCTAAGAAGGCAGCTGAGGCTTTTGGTGAACTGCTCTCTCTTGTGGAAGCTGGTCAGACACAATATGCATTGGCAGAGTTTAAGTACAAAGACATCTACAATCATGAGAAATCTGATGATGCCAATAGCTGTTTTTCTGATATATTCTATACCAAGAAGCAGAACTGGAAAATGCCAGGAACGGTTGAAGCTATCTTCCGTGGTCCATCTGCTGATTTTAATGGCTCTAACTGGAACACCTCTAAGGTCTTTGGCCCTAAGGTACAGAAAGTAGTTGCTCATGATAATGTCATTCACCAACCTACGGCCAACCTTGTAGAGGCTTATGGAATGGCTAACGGAGAACCAATCTATTTGGTTGAGAATGGTCAGTATGTTCTCAATCCAAAGTCTGGTTTCGACCCTAAGCATCCTTTCAAAAATCGTGATCCCCGTTTCTACCACGATATCGTCTTTGATGGTTTTAAGTATTTGAACGGATCACCTGGTCAGTATGCAGATTTACAGTATTGCCAATTATATACGGGTGGTAATATGCGCCCTGTAGCAAATGCAAGCCGTACGGGTTATTTCATTCAGAAGTTGGTGCCTCATACTTGTAATGAAGTGGATAAAGATTACGACTGGGGTGCAGCTTTCCACTGCTATTTGCCATATATGCGTCTTGCAGACATATACTTGATGTATGCAGAGGCTTGTGCTGCATTCGGTGGTGCTACTGGCAAGTCTTCAAACTTTGGTAAGACCGCAGAAGATGCAATTAATACACTTCGCGACCGTTGTGGTGCTGGTCATGTTGCTCCAGAATTTGTTGCAGACAACCATAAGTTCATGGACGAGGTCCGTCGTGAGCGTGAGGTAGAACTTTCTTTCGAAGGATTCCGTTTTTGTGACTTGCAGCGTTGGTTGCTTTTGACAGAGGCACCATATAATCAAAAATTCTCACAGGAGTTTGACCGTGTGGAAAATGCAGACTTCTATAAGAATCATGATCCTAAGGACGCTGAGGTTGCCAGTTATCGCAGAGAGTTGATATTGACTCGTAATTTCAATGCCAAGCACTATTGGTTCCCATTGCCAATCAAGGAGACTCAGCTCTATCCAGAGTTTAATCAAAATCCTGGCTGGTAAGGTTTAAAATTATAAATTAGTAATACTAAATGAATAATGATAGTATGAATTCAAGATTCAAATCATATAATTATAAGCTTTTTGTAGCAAGTCTCGTGGCTTTGGCTCCTCTTGGTGCCAATGCCAAGACTGCACAGACAAGCGAATCCGACACTGCCAGTGCCGACAAGGAGATGGTTCAGGTGGCTTACCGAAAGGTAGCCAAGGATGACATCTTGGGCGGTGTGTCTGTAGTCGATGTAGAGAACTTGATGAAGAAGAACTACCATACTTATAGCCTCGACAATATGCAAGGTTATGTAGGTGGTTGGAATGGCAATTCTCTCTGGGGTATGGATGCCGACAACGCTGGTTATCTCGTCTTGGTAGATGGTGTGCCTCGTGAAGCTAACAACGTTCTACCAAGTGAGATTGCACAGATATCTTTCCTCAAGGGTGCGCAGGCTGTGGTGCTCTATGGTAGCAAGGCTGCCAAGGGTGCTGTAGTCATAACCACCAAGCGTGGTCATAATGACGGCTTGAAGGTCGAGGTGCAGGCTAATGCAGGTTTGAATGTAGCAATGTCTTATCCTGAGTATCTTAGCAGTGCAGAGTATATGACTCTCTATAACGAGGCTCGTCGTAATGATGGCCTGTCTGAGCTTTATTCTGCTGAGGACATCTATAATCATGGAGCAGGTTTGAACCCTTATCGTTATCCTAATCTCGATTTCTATTCTTCTGATTATCTCAGAAAGGTGAACAGCCGTTATGAGGCTACTGCAGAAATCAGCGGTGGTGGTAAGCGAGCTCATTTCTATAGCAATATCAACTATTATCGCCAGGGCGATTATTTCAAGTTTGGTGAGGCTAAGAATAATAATACCCAGCGCTTCAGCGTTCGTGGTAATGTGGATATAGACATTACTGATGATATTAAGGCTTGGGTCAACTCCAGTGCAACCTTCTATGATTCTCATTCTGCAAAGGGTAATTACTGGGAAGCTGCTTCTACTTGGCGTCCTAATTTTCCACAGAATGCAGCTCCTCTTATCTCCACAGATATGATAGCCCCTAATGCCAAGGCTGCTTGGGACTTGATGAGCGTTGCGAAGTTGGTAGATGGCAAATACTTCCTTGCTGGTACTCAGGCAAACTCCTCTAATGTTTTTGCTGATATCTATTCTGCAGGAAGTAGTAAATTTACTAGTCGTCAATTCCAGTTTGATACGGGTGTCAATATCAACTTGCACAAGGTGTTGAAGGGCTTGTCTTTCGAGACTCATTTCGCAGTTGACTATGCCACCTCTTATAATACTTCTTTCGATAATAGCTATGCTGTTTATATCCCAACATGGGCTAACGTCGATGGCAAGGATATGATTGTCGCATTGAAGAAGGAAGGTGAGGACAAAAAGTCTGGCAACCAGAACATCAGTGGAAGTACAGATAACCAGACCATGTTTTTCTCTGGTCAGTTCAACTACAACAATACTTTCAACAAGGTTCACAATCTGTCGGCAATGTTGATAGCTTCTGGCTTCCAGCAGTCAAAGTCTGGACAGTATCATAAGAACTCTAGTGCCAATCTTGCATTCGATGCTTCTTACAATTATGCCCAGAAGTATTACGCAGATTTTGGATTAGCTGCCATTCACTCTGCCCAGTTGGCTCCAGGTCATCGTGAGGCTCTCTCACCATCACTTTCTTTGGGTTGGAGACTCAAGAATGAGTCTTTCTTGAAGAATTCCAAGGTGGTAGATGACATGATGGTTAGTGTATCAGGTAGTATTATCAATGAGGATATTGATATAGCAAGTGGTGACAATCGCTACTATCTCTATCAGAGTATTTGGACTTCTGATTACGGCTATGGATGGTATGATGGATCTAGCGATAAATACACCTATTCAAAAAGAGGTGAGAACAAAGACCTTGATTTTATCAAGCGCAAAGAGTTGTCTCTGAATTTCAAGACATCCTTGTGGCAGAAATTGGTGACATTGGATGCAAGTTTCTTCATCAATTCGATGGAGGGTTATCTCATCTCTTCGCCAACATTCTATCCATCTCATTTGAATACTGGTTATCCAGCGGCTTCGTTTATGCCTGTACTTAATTACAACAATAATCGTAGAGTTGGATTTGATTTCGCAGCCAACTTCAATAAGAAGGTAGGTGATGTGGATCTCTCACTTGGTGTGACAGGTACTTACTATACAACCAAGGCTACCAAACGAGATGAGAACAACGTAGAGCAGTATCAGAACAGACAAGGAAAGGCACTTGATGGCATTTGGGGCTACAAGAGCGCAGGTCTCTTCCAAAACGAGGAGGAAATCAAAAATTCTCCAGATCAAAGCTATTTTGGTGGAACAGTTAAACCTGGTGACATCAAGTATGTGGATGTAAATGGTGATAATAAAATTGACCAATACGACCAAGTCTTCTTGGGTAAAGGTGGTTGGTACGGAGCACCATTCACGCTTGGTGTCAATCTTACAGCTAAGTGGAAGAACTTTACCTTCTTCGCTCTTGGTACCGGTAACTTCGGTGCTTGGGGAGTCAAGAATAATTCTTATTGGTGGGTAAAGGGCGATAGCAAATATTCTGCTGTAGTTCGTAACCGATGGACAGAGGAAACCAAAGAGACTGCAACCTATCCTCGTTTGACATCTCTTGATGGTAACAACAACTTCCAGACATCAGACTTCTGGATGTATAAGACGGATGCTTTCCGCTTGGCTAAGGTCCAGGTAACTTACGACTTGCCTAGTACTTTGTTCCAAAAGACATGGCTTAAGGGGTTGTCGGCATACGTAAGCGGAGCTAACTTGCTTACCATTTCAGGAGAGCGCGAAGTCTTAGAGATGAACGTTGGGTCTGCGCCTCAGACACGCTATTATAATATAGGTGTGAAGGCAACATTCTAATCATTTTAAAATGTAGAAAGAAATGAAAGTAAAAAATATATTTATATTAGCAGCAATGTCGCTTACTTTGGCTTCTTGCTCAGATCTTTTCGAGCCTGCAGATGAAAACAACCGTGGCTTGGATGAGATTTACAATGAGCCAACATACGCTCAGGGACTATTGGGATATGGTTATGCGATGCTTCCTTACAATACCAAGAGTGTTACTGATGTTGCTACAGATGACGCTGTAAGCAATGACTTGGCAAATGGCTATCTCAAGATGGCTACAGGTTCTTGGACTGCTAATAGCGATCCTATGTCTAGATGGACAAATGGTCGTGCTAGTATCCAATATCTCAATATCTTCCTTCAGGAGGTAGATAAGGTAAACTGGGCAAAGGACGAGAATGCCCGTAAGATGTATTGTGATAGCCGTAAAGGTGAGGCTTATGCTTTGAGAGCTCTCAACTTGTATTATCTTTTGATGAATCATGGTGGATGGACAGCCGATGGCAAACTGCTTGGCGTTCCTAATTTGACAGAACCAGAGACTTCTACTGATGATTTCAACAAGCCACGTAATACATTCCAAGAGTGCTTGGATCAAATCTATAGCGATTTGGACGAGGCTGCCAAGCTTCTCCCTCTTGATTACAATGATTTGACAGATGATAACGCTGTTCCTGCCAAGTATAAGGAAATCGGAGTAAAGACCGCAGGAGACTACAACCGTGTGTTTGGTTCCATTATGCGTGGTCGTATCAGCGGTCGTATCGCTGAGGCTATTCGCTCACAGGTATCTTTGCTTGCAGCTAGTCCTGCTTTCTCTGAAGGTACAAACGTGGATTATGCTAAGGCTGCTGACGATGCAGCTACCGTTCTTGACCGTATCAATGGTGTGAATGGTTTGTCTGCTACAGGTAATAATTGGTTTATGCAAACCAGGGAAATCGATGCGCTTGGCTCAGGTGCTTGTCCTGCTGAAATTCTTTGGCGTGGCAGTCGTACCAATGGTGCTGATGACTGGGATCTTGGTCTGAACCAAGAGGCTGATAATTTCCCTCCGTCTCTTTATGGTAAGGGTAGAATCAACCCAACTCAGAATCTGGTCGATGCATTCCCTGCTGTAAATGGTTATCCTATCACCGATGCTCGTTCTGAGTATGATAAGTCGAATCCTTACAGCAATCGAGATCCTCGTCTTGACCTTTATATCATTCATGATGGTAGTACTTATAAGGGAAAGACCATTCATACAGACATTACGACGGCTAATAACAATGATGGTTTGAATAAGATTTCCAATTCTACTCGTACTGGCTATTACATGAAAAAGCTGTTGCGTGAGGATTGTAATCCTGACCCTAATTCAAAGAATGCTCAGTATCATTATCCTGTGTATATTCGCTATACTGAGATATTCCTCGATTACGCTGAGGCTGCCAACGAGGCTTGGGGACCACGGGGTAAGGGATCTCACAACTACTCAGCTTACGATGTAATCAAGGCAATCCGTGAGCGTGCCGGAGTTGGCGAGTTTGGCGAGGATCCATACTTGGATGAGTGCGCTGGTAGCAAAGAGAAAATGCGTGAGTTGATTCGCAACGAGCGTCGTTTGGAACTTTGTTTTGAAAATAAGCGCTTTAGTGACCTTCGCCGTTGGAAAGCTCCTCTAAATGAGGCTGTGCGTGGTATAGAAATCTCTTCAGAGGCTGGTGTCCCATCATACAAAGACATGAAGGTTGAGGATCGCAGCTATAAAGATTACATGTATTACGGTCCTATACCACAGAGCGAAATATTGAAGTGGAGCAACTTGCAGCAGAATAAGGGCTGGGAAGTAAAAAATAACGACTAATATTAAAATGATGAAAACAATGAAGATAAGCAAATATTTGTCCATGGCTGCATTGGGAATCTTGGCTTTAGGCTTTAACTCTTGTGAGAATGGCAACCAAGAATTTCCTGATTATGAGGGCGGTACTACTGTATATTATCCTTATCAGTATATCGAACGTTCTGTAGTTTTAGGCAATGATGAGAGTCGCGATAATACGGATGATAACAATCATGTATTGTATATCGTATCTACAATGGGTGGAGCATATAATGGAAAAAACATCACATTGAATGTAGATGTTGATAATTCATTGTGTGACAATCTGTATTTTGAGGATGGAGTCACTCCTGTAAAGCCAATGCCTAGCAATTATTATACAATTCCTACCAAGACGGTTGCGTATAATGGAAAATTGCAGGGACGTCTTCAGGTTAAGTTGGAGGATGCTTTCTTTGCTGACCCAGATTGTGCAAAGAATACATATGTAATCCCAGTTCGCATCAAGGAAATGGTGGGAGCCGATTCTATTCTTTCGGGTTCTCCTGCCGTTGCAGGTACAACTCCTGTTCGTACTGATGCTTCAGCTTGGTCTATTGTTCCTAAGGATTATATCCTTTATTGCGTTAGGTTTATGAATCCATGGGATGGCTATTATTTCCGTAGAGGAACTGACAAGATTACAGAGAATGGACGAACTCATGAGGTAAAGCGTGAAGGTGCAACTCTTGAAAAGGATGAAGTGAGTCGAATTACAACCAAGAGTTTGAAGGAATGTAATTTCGAAGTCTCTGTAAATAAAGCTGACGGCTCTAAGGTCACTTGCAACTTGAAACTTACGTTCGATGATAATGGTAATTGTACCGTTACTTCTGATACAGAGGGCATGACTGCTTCTGGTTCAGGAAAGTTTGTTGAAAAGGGAGCTAAGTTGGCTTGGGGTAACAAGGATCGTGACATCCTGACTCTCAATTACAAGGTTGATTTCGGTTCTGGTATTGCATTGGAAACATCCGATAAGTTCGTTGCCGAGACTCGTGGTAACACCAATGGTGTTGTTCAATTCAGTCCTCAGTATATCAAGAAGTAATATTCTTGATAGATAAGTGTCATTCTAATAATTTGATTATTATGAAATTGAAAAATATTAATTTAGGTTTAGGCTTGATGGCTCTCTTGGCTTTGTCTTCTTGTGCTGATGACAAGTTCTCGGAGTACAGAACTGATATGACCAAGAATTTGAAGGATTATCAGTATCTGAATAACTACGAGCCTTTGAAGAAATACGTGGAAGATATGAAAGCTGCCGGCAAGTGCAATCCCGACTTTAAGTTGGGCATTGCGCTCGAAGCAGCCGAATTCAACAAGCAGGGACTTGTATATTGCCTTGCTGGTAGCAATTTCAATGAAATGACTGCTGGTAATGCCATGAAAATGGCTTCTTGTGTGAAAAATGATGGCAGTACGGATTTTTCGTTAGTCAAGGAGTTCGTCAAGAATGCGCAAGATGCAGATATGACGATTTATGGTCATACGCTGGCTTGGCATTCTCAGGCAGCCAATAAGTACCTCAAGAATCTTATCAAGGATAAGGAACTGCCACCTGATCCAAATGGTGGAAACAAGTACTTGGAGATTGCTTGTGGCGAACCTGGTGCCAATAAATGGGATAAACAGATTAGTTATGTGTTGCCTAAGGCATTGGTTAAGGGACAAAGTTACGTGATGACCGTTAAGGTAAAGGCTTCGGATGGTGGAACTTTTGCTGCTTGGCCTATTTGGGAAGCAAGTGATAATAAAAACCAATGGGGTGGTAGTAATGATGTTCAGTATATGGCTGATTATGACATCACTAACGATTATTCTACTTTGAAGTGGGAGTTTACAGCCAATTTCCCTATTGATAAGCTCCAGTTTGTGTTCGGTAACGTAGGAGGAACCATTTCTTGCGATGACTTTAAGTTGACGAAAGCTGGTTCTGATGAGAATCTTATTGAAAATGGAGACTTTGCAAAAGAGTCGGCTCATGGTTGGACACCGACTGGCTGTACCATCAAGGTGGCTTCTGCAGCCGCATCTAAAGAGGTAGAACAACTAGTTCATGAGCAAACCTATAAAGATGGACCTTTCCCATTCTTTGCTATGGGATGCGAACCACCTGTTGAGAATGGTGCTATCCATTTTGTTCCAACAGGAGATTGGTCTCAGTTCTTTGTTATGCCAGGTGGCGAAAATACGCTTTCTGAGGGTAATTATGTGGTTTATCTTGACTTGTCTGCTTCAAAGGATGCTAGTGGCGTAGAATTGACTATGCAGAACGGTTGGGGTGCCAGTGATCAGGCTATTACTGTAAAAGTACCTGTTTCTGCTGGTCGTCATAACGTAAAACTTCAGATGCCTAATATTGCTGGAGGTAATTATGATATTATCTTGAAACCACAGACAGCAGATGCTACTTTGGATGTACATTCTGTTAAGGTTTGTCAGGTCAAGAATCTCAACTCCATTCCTCTTACAGATGAAGAGAAGAAAAATGCTCTTACCCCTGCCTTGGGAACTTGGATTGATGGTATGATGGAGGCTACTGATGGTTATGTTACATCTTGGGATGTTGTGAACGAGGCCCTTTCTGGTGCCGATAAAGATGGTGATGGCAAGTACGACTTGCAGTCTGCTAAACGAGGCAACGTTTCAGCTGACGATGCAAAGAACAATTTCTACTGGCAGGATTATCTCGGCGACCTCGACTATGTTCGCATAGCCGTGGCTGATGCTCGCAAGAGTTTTGCCGACCATAATGGTGACCCTGAGAAATTGAAACTCTTCATCAATGATTATAACCTGGAGAGCGATTGGGACGACAATGGCAAGTTGAAGAGTTTGATTCAGTGGATCAAGGATTGGGAGGCTGATGGTGTTACCAAGATTGATGGTATCGCATCTCAGATGCATATCTCTTGCTATGCTGATCCTAACACTCAGAAAAGTAAGAAAGATCATATCGTCAAGATGTTGGAGTTGATGAAGGAAAGTGGCAAGCTTTGCAAGATTTCTGAACTTGATATGGGTTATGTTGATGCCGCTGGCAAAGACGTAACTTATGATCAGATGACCGAGGAACAACACAAGGAAATGCGTGACCTCTACACCTTCGTTCTCCAGAAGTACTTCGAGATTATTCCTGCTGCTCAGCAGTATGGCATCACTCAGTGGTGTGCTACAGATTCTCCTAAGGATTCAGGTTGGCGTCCTGGTTTGCCAGTAGGCCTCTGGGATCTCAACTATCTTCGCAAGCATACCTATGCAGGTTTCGCTGTTGGTCTTGGTGCTCCAGAATATTGGAAGGAAGCCAAGTAATTACTCTAAAAGACATTAGTTTTAGGTTTTATCATACAAAGATTAACCGAAAAAAAATGTTAGTCGTTAAGGTTGGCTGTGTTGTGATGACACGGTCAACCTTTTTGCTTTGTAACATTTGTCTTGCAATATGTTAAATGTGAGTCAGTAAATAAAAAATAATTCTGATTTTTGAGGTTGTATCACTTCTTTTTTGTATCTTTGCGCTTAAATATCACTATACTGATATATAATGGCTATTTTATGGCTTAATGTTCACTTAAATGATAGTTAAGTATATGAAAGATTTGTATGAATATTCTACTCCGGAACTGGTGAGATTGCTGGGAAATCGCTTTAGGGAATACAGAATGCGATGCAATTTGACACAGAAGGAAGTGGCAGAACTGACAGGCATTGGTATGACTACTATCCACAAGTTTGAGAATGGATGTGCTAGAAACATATCACTTTCTACATTGATTCTCTTGCTCAAGGTGGTGGGACAGATCAATGCGCTTGATAACTTAATGCCCGAATTGCCACCATCCCCTTACTTGATGACCAAGGGAGATAAAAAGGTACAAAGAATTAGACACTGATAATAGCGAATGATTTATGGTTAAGACTTTAAAAGTAATCTTGTGGGATGAGGAAGTTGGTAGGTTGTCGTGGGACGACAAAAGGCAAATGTCCTACTTCACTTATAATCCAACTTTTGTGCATAGGGGTATTGATATATCTCCTCTATGGGCATCCATACGCAACAATAGAGGACTTATGCCTATTTGGGGAGAGGAACAGAGAATTTATCAAAAACTTCCTGCTTTCCTGGCTGACTCATTGCCTGATTCTTGGGGCAATCAGTTGTTTGATCTTTGGAGACAGCAGAATCATCTCTCCAATACGGAAATTTCTCCTCTTGATAAGTTGTCATTTATCGGTAGAAGAGGAATGGGTGCTTTGGAGTTTGTCCCAGAGTATGAGAGGAGTAAGAAATCAGAGAGGATTGATGTCAATTCCTTGGTTGCACTTGCTGAACGCATATTTACTGAACGAGAGGAGGCTCAGATTTTACCAGAGGAATCTCTTACCATGCAGTCGCTCTTGACTGTGGGAACTTCTGCTGGTGGCAGGCAGCCTAAGGCTGTTATTGCTATCAATTCGGCTGATGGTGAGATAAGAAGTGGACAAATCTCGGATCTTGATGGATATGATTACTACTTGTTGAAGTTTGGAAATGCTGATTTCAACTCTGCCGAACTAGAAATGACATACTACGATCTTGCCATCAAGGCTGGCATCAATATGATGCATTCTGAACTCTTGACGGTTGATGGCAGCAAGCACTTCATGACGCAGAGATTTGATAGAAAAGATGGGAAGAAGCTTCATACTCAAACTTTGGCGGCTATGTATCCTGAGGCAAATAGTTATGAGCAACTTATTTCTGTTTGCAGGTCGCTCCATTTGCCAGAGGCTGATTGTGAAGAGGTTTATAGAAGAATGATATTCAACGTGCTGGCAAACAATACTGATGATCACAACAAAAACTTCTCCTTCATGATGGATAGGATGGGTAATTGGCGGTTATCACCTGCTTATGATCTTACCTATATCCTCAATATGGGTGGAGTGCAGCCCAATCAAGACCACTGTATGTTTATCAGGTCCAAACTGCGTAATATTTCAAAAGAGGATGTCTTGCAATTTGCATTCGATAATGGTATTCGAAAGCCAGAGAGTATTATAGGTGATGTAAAGAATGCTTTGTTGCAATTTAGGACTGTGGCTGTAAAATATGCAGTGGATGAAAAATGGATAGGCAGAGTGGAGGCTACCATCCTTTCTCATCTGAAAGAATGGGGTGAGTATGAAGATGATAAACCGACGTTATCTGTAGAGATTAATGGTCATCAAGTGACTGATGTACATATAGAGCAAGCCTACAAGGGCAACTTTCATTTATGTGCAAAGATAGATGGCAGGGAAAAGAAGTTTGTGATAAGTAAAAACAAGAATGAGTTTTCCCTTATAGAGAGTCTCGGAATCGCTAATCTTACAGAGAAACAACTGTTGACTATGGTTGAAAAATTCCTATGTAATCCTTAAAATGGCACGAAAACGCACTTTTTCTCACTTTTTTTTCGAGAAAAAGTGCGTTTTCGTGCCAAAATCTTTCATTTGGCTTCCCAGAGAAGGACGTGATGTATTAGGCTCATCTGTATATTTTTCCTCTGTTTTGACCAAACATTTGGGGAATCTGGAATATTTTGGGTAAAAACATTTGGGGAATCTGGAATATTTGTTTATTTGACTTTTCCTGATTTCCTCTTCAAATAGGTTTGATGGTGTATCATTTTCGTTATAATGTTGGCTATCAAACCTATTTGGTACTTCTCACAAAGTATTTGTTATACCACGCAAAGTCTTTTTCTGCCTTTTCTGTTACTTTTGCAAGTGGAAATGAGAAACATTTCTCGTTCCACGAATGAACAATTATTATCAATAAACTTAAAATTAAAAGCGTATGAAAAAATTTACTTTTGTATTGGCAGCAATGTTTGCTTTTGCAACATTGGGTAATGCCGCTGAAACTGAAGAAACAGTTTATTTCGGTGGTGCGGCAAGCTGGGCATTCAAGAAGTTTGCAGACATTAATGGTCCTTTACCTTTGAGTGTAACAGCAACAGCAGATTGGAATGAAGTTACTTTGACAGACAAGGCTTCTATCTCTACTTCAGATTATAAAGCGATTAAGGTTTACTATTCAGATCTTACACAGGTTGGTGACAACAAGATGCAACTTGTCATTGGTGTTAAGGCTCCAGGCTATGGTAAGGACAACTGGGATTTGGATCCTGCTGATTATGTAGACGTTGATCCTGCAAAGGAGAGCGTAGAATTGGAACTTGGCGATAAATATGATGGCAAGTCTATTGACAAGTTGACATTGGCTCTTAAGAAAGTAGGTGCTTCTATCACTATTAATAAGGTGGTATTTGTGAAGCAGAATGGTGATGAGGAAATTCAGAGTACCTCTGCAAGTGGAGAGGTAAAGCAGGTAACTGCTACTCCTTGGTTTGAGTTCACTCAGTGGAATATGCAGTATCTTTGTGACAAGACTTGCACATTGTTGACCTATACAAAGTCTGCTGAGGAGTCTCAGAAATATGTTATCGAGTTCGCTGAGCCTACTAAGGATGCATTGCAGTGGTTGCCGATGGCTGTTACTGCTGGTGGCGATGAGGTCCCTGCTTATATCGGCATTCCTGTTGGAAGTGAGAAAGCTGAACTTGAACTCAATAGTGAAATTGAGTTTACAAAGGATCAAGCTCCTGTAGAGTGGACTTCTATTAAGTCTATTGCTCTTCAGAGCAATTGTGCTGCTGGCGCTACTCAGACCGTAAAGATTAAGAGTGCAAAGCGTATCATCACTAATACTACCACAGGTGTTTCTAAGGTAGAGAATCTTGAGGTAGCTAAGGATGGCAAGTGCTTCAACCTCGCTGGTCAGCAGGTAGGTAAGGGTTATAAGGGCGTTGTGATCAAGAATGGTAAAAAGATGGTTATCAAGTAATAGATGAGACGTTTTACAATGCTCGCATCTCTCCTCATGGTTCTGTGCCTACAGATGGCGGCACAGACTTGGGAAGATGTAAAAGTGGGGACTTCTACTCGCAAGACCCTCACTTATGTACCAAAGAATGTAGAGAAATCACCAGCTCTGGTGATTTCTCTACATGGTAGTATGCTCGGCACGAGCATTGTCTAACGGGTGTAAGTCCCGAGTAAGCCCTAATAGCGGGAATTACATAGCCAAAGGCAAGGGTGTCC